>CEAR01038482.1_pt1 | contig 225879 bp, 186 predicted proteins | sample 557461 | NCBI WGS metagenome assembly CEAR01 (sample SAMEA3182075, study PRJEB8094) | gut metagenome | biome: human; feature: gut; material: Stool; isolation source: human stools | place: Canada | collected 2012-03-14 | reverse complement strand
GACGCCATGTCGATGCAGAAGGATATAATCGACATAATCAGGCGCAAGGGCGGTGATTTCCTGATAGAGCTCAAGGCCAACCAGCGCGCCTTGCGGTACGGGGTGGAAGACGGCCTCAAGGCACACGCACCGGTGCATTCGTATACTGCGGGCCCCGAACTCTGCCACGGGAGAATCGAGACCAGGACCTACCGCATATACGACGGGCTGGAAATAATCGCAGACAGGGAGAAATGGGGCGGCAACATGACCATAGTGGAATACGAGGCCGACACGGTCAGGAAAACCACCGGTGTGCGCACGTCGGAAAAGCGGCTGTATGTCAGCAGCTTGCCGGTCGATACCCCGGCCCTGGGGGGATTTGTGCGCAGCCACTGGGCAATAGAGAGCATGCACTGGGGGCTCGACGTCAACCTGCGGCAGGACGGCATCAAGCGCAAGTCACCGAGGGGCGCCAGGAACCTCGACACCATTCAAAGAATAGTTCTCTCCGTATTTTCAATATGGAGAGGGCTGCGTAAAAAGCGTACCGACAAAAACAGGGGCGTGGCGGAACTGATGAGGCATGTCTCCATGAGCTTTACCAGACTTTTGCGGTTCCTGAGTCAAAAATGAAAAAAAACGGATTTTGATATAACAATAAGTTGCTGACACTCAACCCCGAAAAAATTACCCGATTCTCAATGAACCGGGTAAGGGTAGTTATGTCATTTATTTAGTTTTAAATGAAAGAGCCGTGTGCAGATTCAAGAGATTATCAATCGTGGACAGTGTCCACGGACAGCAAACCGTGGACATGTGGACAGCCGTGGACAGTACACGAAAAAAATGGTTAAACTTTACGCCTAACCATTTTATTTAAATCTTATCCCAAATTACTCGCCCAAGTTGAGTTGGAGGCGGCGCCAGAGGGGGTCGGGGACGAGGCGCCACAGGGCGGTTACGACTGCCCAACGCGAGTCGACAACGGCAATGCGCCTGCCACGCATGATTGCGCGTTCGATGCGCGGAGCCACATAGTCGATGCTCATCATCAACGGGTAATTCTTGTCGCCTTCAAGCAAGGGTGTGTCGACGAAACCGGGACGGATATCTGTAATGGCCACGTTGACGTGCTGCTGGTGGGCAAGCTGGTCGAGGGCCTGTAGGTAGGTCCACTGGTAGCGCTTTGAGGCACTGTATGTTGCCGATATGCCTATGCCCTTGACACCTGCGACCGATGTAATGACGGCTATATGGCCACGGTGCAGATTAGCAGTGTCCTTAAAATACTTATATGCCGCGTTGACAATGCGTGTAAAGCCCACGACGTTGACATCGAGAGTCTGACGGTCGCGTGCATCGTCGAGTTGGGGATTACGCCATCCGCACCCGGCGGCATAGAGCAGATAGTCCATGCCGTCAATCAGCTCAATCAGCTTGTAGAAACGGTCGACGGCATCCTGGGCCGTGACATCGATGGTCATATACTCGATACGGTCGGGATAAAAGTCCTTTACAGCCTTAAGCCGGTCTTCGCGCCGGGCCGCAATGCCCACGCGCCATCCCAGCCGGGCAAAATCGGTAGCTATACGCATACCCATGCCCGACGAGGCACCTATGATGATAATCTTTTTCATTGGTCGGTAGTTGTAGTGATTTGTTGCACAGGTGCCGCTTTGTCTACGGCGGCATCTATATCTACAACATTCTCACCCTTGGGCTTGTTCAGGTGGTCGAGCGGCAAAGTGTACACAATAGAGAAGGAGCCGCCGATGGCGTTGCGTGTCCCATAGCCGGGTATATACCACGGCTTGCCATAGACGCCCTTGCTCTCGTGCAAGAGCTGCTTGTAGCGGAAGGTCCACCCGGCCGAAATCGGGCCCCAGATTTTTACCCTCAGGCCGAGGGTAAACTCGAACCAGCCGGCAGTAACGTGCTGCGACGGGATGTCGAAGGTGGCCGTCTCGCCCCAGTAAGGCGACTTGACTGTAACATTGTCTACCGCGAAGCTGAATGGCGAGAAGCCATAGCGCACACCGGCAAAAAGCGAGTATGCCGGGTCGGAGTTGAAAAAGAAATTATAGTTGGCTCCGAGGCGGAAGTAAACACTCATGGGCGAACGATAAGTGAAGTTCATGCCCGAAGGTGTATATTTTGCCGTGCCGAGCCCGGCCTCGAAGATTGGTTTGTAGCGGTTGTGGAGCGACAACTCGACCCATGCGTCGGCAATGCCGTAGTGCTGCCCGAAGGCACGCATCAGGGGGTCCCATACGTTAAGCCCGACGCTGAGTGCGTGGAAAAGCGGGTACTCCATCTTGGGCACGCGCGATATGACCGTCGAGTCTATCCACTCGTCGCCGGTTATGGTATCGACGTAGACGGTAAAGCCGTTGTCGTTGACATAGGTCATGCCGGCGGCGGCACGACGCTTGGCATTGATACGCGAGGTGTCGTTGGCGGTCTCGTTGATTGACTGCGTCTGCGCGGCCTGTGTCTCTACAGGGCTTACACGGCGACGTTCGCGCCCCGATGCCGTCGCCAACACGAGTAGGGCGAGGATGCCGACTATCAGTAGTTTAGCCTTGTTCATCGGGTGTATCAGGTGTTTCGGGTGTCTGCGCGGTGCGGAAGTAGATTTTTATGCGCAGGCGGTCGGTGTTGGTTATGAGCGAGTCGGCCACCACGACCGAGTCGATGAGGTTATATGTGGTAGTGCACCGGGTAATCCGGTAGTTATACATTGCCCCACACTCTTCCGAGGCAAAGAAAGGCTGTGACTCGTAGTCGAAAGTGACAATATCGTCGAGCCCTTCGAGCCCCTCCTGGTCATAGCGGAAGCGCCATGCCGTAGACTGCTTTGTCGACCTCATGGGCAGGTAGACCTCGCTCACGGCAGTGCCGGGAGCGACAAGCACCGAGTCGCCCGGCGCGCCGACACCGCTGATTTCGATATTGCTCAGCGTTATGGCATTGCCTGTGGCCGACGAAAAAAGGCCGGCCTTCGGCAACGAGCTCTGGTTGTCGAGGCATCCGTCGGTGTTGCACGCCGCAGCGGCAAAGCCAAGGACGGCAGCGAGTATATAATTTAACTTACAGCTTCGCACCGTGGTCAGATGAGAATATCGTCGAGGTCTTTGCGCTTCTTTTCGGGTATCTGGCCGGTGGCAGGATAGCCAAGGGGCAATATAACCACAGGATTGACACCGGTGGGGAAGTCAATTTTTGACTGCAGCACTGCGGGGTCGAAGTTGCATACCCAGCATGTGCCTATGCCGGCATCCGCAGCGCAAAGGCAGATATGCTCGGTCAATATTGCCACGTCGACATCGACATGACACTTGCCGTCGAAGGGCCGTACCCAGGCCTCGTCGGCAACGCCGCAGATGATGAGATAATACGGGGCACCGGCTATCCATGGGCGGTCGTAGGCAGCGCACACGGCCTCGCGCCCCTCGGTATCGTCGGGGCCTATGACCATGATGCGCCACGGCTGGCGGTTGCAGGCCGAGGGGGCCATGCGGGCCTGCTCGAGAATGGCACGAACTTCGTCGGCTGTCGGTATGGCTTCGCTATATGAGCGGCAGGAGTATCTTTGCATTTTTCTTGAGTTAGAAGTTTATTCGGTCACGGTGTCGATTTCGGCCTCTATTTCATAGTCGTTGCGGCGAGGCGAGTTGCGCACCACAAGTTCGCCTACAAATCCGGCAAGGAAGAGTTGGCAGCCGAGTATCATCAATACCAGCGAGATATAGAAATAGGGCGAGTCGGTAACGAGTATGTAGTGCGCACCCGTGTGAAGATTATAGAGCTTGACCGCACCCACCACTATCACGGCAATAAAGCCGAGGAAGAACATCAGACTGCCCAGCAGGCCGAAAAAGTGCATCGGCTTCTTGCCAAACTTGCCCGTGAACCACAGGGTGGCCAGGTCGAGGTAGCCGTTTACAAAGCGGTCGAGGCCGAACTTTGTCTTGCCGTATTTGCGTGCCTGATGGTGCACTACCTTCTCGCCGATTTTGTCGAAGCCAGCCTGTTTTGCCAGATAGGGTATGTAGCGGTGCATGTCGCCATAGACCTCGATGTGCTTCACCACCTTGTTGCGGTAAGCCTTTAGTCCGCAGTTGAAATCGTGGAGATTGTGTATGCCGCTCACCCGCCGCGCAGTGGCATTGAAGAGCTTGGTCGGGATAGTCTTCGACAGCGGGTCGTAGCGTTTCTTCTTATACCCCGACACCAGGTCGTAGCCTTCCTGGCGTATCATGCGGTAGAGCTCGGGGATTTCGTCAGGACTGTCCTGGAGGTCGGCATCCATGGTAATCACCACCTCGCCACGCGCCATGCGGAAGCCGGTGTTGAGGGCCGGTGACTTGCCGTAGTTGCGACGGAACGAGGCACCGCGCACATGCTCGGGGTGCTTTGCCGAGAGCTCGTTGATGACCTTCCACGAGCCGTCGGTAGAGCCGTCGTCGACAAATATCACCTCGTAGCTGAAACCATTGGCGGCCATCACGCGCTCAATCCAGGCGTAAAGCTCGGGCAGCGATTCTTCTTCATTATATAATGGTATAACGACAGATATATCCATTGTCAGTTATTTTTATTCTCGTCGGCACACTTGTCACAGCGGTTGCGCAACTTGACCAGCGGTGTCACCAACAGCGACAGCGCGGTGCCAACGACGATATTGAACGATATAAGGTTTGCGGCAATGTCGGCTGCCGTGGGCATCGGGGCCTTGGTGCGGATGTCGGTCAGCGTCTGTGCCCACTGGTCGCCCTCGGGCGTGCCGAGGGCCTTGAAAGCCTCGATAGTCCTGTCAATCTGGTCGGGCACGAAATCGGGAAAGGCAAAACGCAGCAGCAAATATGTAACCATTGCCGGCACGAGGCTGCCAAGAAAAAACGACGCTATGCCCTCGGCCCAAAGCTCGGCAAAGCCCAGCGAACAATGCGCCCGGCAGTAACTACGCGCCAGTATGCGGTAGATTACCACCGGCATGGCCAGGCTGCCGGCCCATAGCAACAGGCTTGCAGGTGAAAACACCGAGGTAAGGCCGCACAAAAACAGCAAGAGGCATATACAGCCGCTGATTATGAGGCCGTTTTCGGCAGCTCGGGCCGTAATGGCCCGTGGCGGAGGGGTCGGGGGCAGGGTCGACATGCTCTGATTGGTTGATTTATCATGCAAAATTAAAAAATTTTTCGCTATAGTGCCACAATTTACACTTTATAATTGTTAATATGTGGAGATACAAACCATAAAAGGGAAAAATATGAAAGGCCGTAATCTGATTTTCACCGGGGCGATAGCCCTGATTGTAGGAGTGTTGATGCTCATATTCCGCATACAACTGGCCAACGGCGGCATTGTCTTTGCCGCCGGCGCACTGTTCGTCGGTGCCGGCCTACTCAACATGACCGTATTCTTAGGTTCGCGCGACAAGGAAGGGCGGGCCCGCATGGGGGCCTTCGGCACTGCCTTCGGATGGATAGCAAGTGCCGCCGCCGTTGTCCTGGGCCTGGCGATGCTCATTTTCAGCAAGGCTTTCGCAGCCATGATAGGGTTTATGTTCGCGGTGCTGCTGCTTTTCGCCGCCTTGTTCCAACTATTCCTGTTGCTCTTCGGCTCGCGGCCCACGCGGCTGTCTAACTGGTTCTTCCTCGTGCCCACGGCACTGGTGGCGGCTACGGTATATATATTTATGCGCAAGCCCGATATCGCCGGTGAGACCATCGACATGACTTTTGTAGGCATATCGTTTATCGTTTTCGGCCTGTTTACCATAATCGAAGGCTCGGTAATCGGGCGCGCCAACCACGTGGCGAGAAAAACGACGGAGCCGGAGCCCCGGCAAGAAAAGACCGTCGAAGAAGAGTCGTAACAACGCAGTCGCAAGGCTGTGCCGAAGGCCCAAAAACGCGAAAATGCCACATATTCACAAGAATATGTCAAAAAAAATGCGTTTTTGGGCCTGATTATTGTGTTTGTTTCAAGAAAAATCACGATATTTGCACCGCAAAACGGAAACCGCCCCCGGCGGCGCCCCTTTTAGCCGTAAAAAATTATTCATTACCAATCGTATAAAATAAACCCAACAATGACTAAAGCCGACATCGTCAACGAGATTGCCAAGAGCACCGGCCTCGACAAAGCACTCGTGCTGACTACTGTAGAACGCTTCATGGAAGTAGTAAAGGATTCTCTCTCTCACGGCGAAAACGTTTACCTCCGTGGCTTCGGCAGCTTCATTATCAAGACCCGCAGCGAAAAAACTGCCCGCAACATCAGCAAAAAGACCACTATCATCATCCCCGAGCACAAAATCCCCGCCTTCAAGCCGGCCCGCGTGTTCATGGATGAGGTGAAGAACGCCGACTAAGCCTTGAACACACGTGCCGTCTGAACAGCACGAACAAACAAGGCAAGCCCGACACCGAATATACAACAACATTTATTAACCCCCATAAAGCGTTACCACAATGCCCAGCGGAAAGAAAAGAAAAGGCCACAAGATGGCTACGCACAAGCGTAAAAAACGTCTGAGAAAGAATCGTCATAAGAAGAAATAAACGGCTCCGCGCCACGGCCTGCACGCAACTGCGGGTCGGCATAGAGCCGTAGGCCCCGGCGCCGGCAGCGCCACCGTCACAACCGACGACGGCGACAACGGCGCCACTTCTTACGCTTCACTCTCGTGACCACACTCCGGACAAGAGCAAACTTCACCGCTGCGGAGACCGCACAAGCCGCCGCAGCCGCGAAGATTTGTTCTTTGCCGTTTTTAACAACAAAACCCGACTTTGATGAAAAGTGAACTAATTGTCGACGTACAGGCTGGCGAATTTTCGATAGCCCTTCTTGAGGACGGCCGTCTGGTCTCCCTGCAGAAGGAGGCGCGCAACATCGCATACGCCGTGGGCGACATTTACCTTGCAAAGGTAAAGAAGCTCATGCCCGGCCTCAACGCCGCTTTCGTCAACGTGGGGTATGAAAAAGACGCATTCCTCCATTATCTCGACTTAGGGCCTCACTTTGCCACGTACAGCGACTTCCTGACACAGCTCATGGCCGACCGCAAACACGTGCCGCAACTGCCCAAGATGAAGATTTTGCCCGACATCGACAAGCACGGCTCCGTAGCCCAGACCCTGACACCCGGCCAGGAGCTGCTGGTGCAGATTGTAAAAGAGCCCATTTCGTCGAAGGGACCCAGGCTTACGACCGAGATATCATTTACCGGGCGCTACCTGGTGCTGACCCCCTTTAACGACAAGATTTCTATTTCGCAGAAAATCAAGTCGTCGGAAGAGAAGCTGCGCCTGCGCCAGCTCATCGAATTTATCAAGCCGCGCAACTTCGGCGTCATCGTGCGCACCTCGGCCGAGGGCAAGAAGAGCGCCGAGCTCGACAGCGAGCTCAAGGCCCTGCTGCAATGCTTCGAAGACGCCTGCACAAAGGCCCAAAAATCGGAGGCTCCGGCGCTGGTGTTCGAAGAAGAAAACCGCGTGGTAGGCATGCTGCGCGACGTCTTCAGCCCGTCGTTCGAAAGCATCTATGTCAACGACGCCGACATATACCAGCAAATACTCAAATACGTGTCGATTATCGCGCCCGACCGCAAAGACATCGTAAAGCTCTATACCAAGGACACCCCCATTTTTGACCACTTCGGCATCACGCGCCAAATCAAATCGTCGTTTGGCAAGACGGTGTCGTTCAAGTCAGGTGCCTATATCATCATCGAGCACACCGAGGCCCTCCACGTAATCGACGTCAACTCGGGCAACCGCGCCAAGGCCACAAACGACCAGGAGAGCAACGCCCTCGAGGTCAACCTGCGCGCCGCCGACGAGATTGCACGCCAGTTGCGACTGCGCGACATGGGCGGTATCATCGTGGTCGACTTTATCGACATGGCCAAACCCGAGCACCGACAGCAACTCTACGACCACATGCGCGAAATCATGGCCAACGACCGTGCCCGGCACAACATACTGCCGCTGAGCAAGTTCGGCCTGATGCAAATCACACGCCAGCGTGTGCGCCCCGTGCTCGACATCCATGTGGCCGAGCAGTGCCCCTCGTGCCTGGGCAAAGGCGAGGTACAGCCCTCGCTCCTCTTTACCGACACCCTGCGCGAAAAACTCGAGTATATCGTCGAGACCATCGGCATACACGACTTCGTGATGTATGTGCATCCCTACGTCGATGCGTATATCAAGAAGGGGCTCTTTACCAGCATGTATGGCAAGTGGCGCCGCGCCCTGGGCCGAACCTTCAAAATCCTGCCCGACGAATCGCTGGCATACCTGCAATACCGGGTTGTCGACAAAGACCGTAACGAGCTCGACCTAATCGACGAGAAAGACAGCGGCGAAAGCTCCAAGAGCAAGAAAGACAACAAGGCCCGCAAGCGCGGCGGCGACACCGACGACACCCCGGCCACCGAACAGCCGCAGCAACAGCCAAAGTCCCAGGCCAAGCCCGAGCCAAAGGAGCAGCCGAAACAACAGCCAAAGTCGCAGCCCAAAGAACAGCCTAAGCAGCAACAGCAGCCCAAGCCAAAACCTCAACCCAAGCCGCAACCTAAAGAACAGCAGCCAAAGGCACAAGTAAAAGAGCAACCAAAGCCACAGCCAAAGCCAATAGAGCAGCCAAAGGACGAACTGCCGGCGGAAGAGCCTAAGGAACTCCCTACCGAAGAGCGCGCGGCACTATTGCTGCCCGAACCGACCGCGACCCCCGACCTTCTCGACATCGTCGCAGAGCCGGAGGCCGAACCCGACACAGATGTTGCCGACGACACCGACGGCGGCGACACCGAGGCAAAAGCCAAGACCCGACGCCGCCGTCGTCGTAAACCACGGCCAAAGAGCGACACTACGCCGCAACCCGAGGAATAGCATCACACACCCCACAGCCCCGCCCCCCGGCGGGGCTTTTTTGTAGCACTCACATCTCCAAGAAAAGCCATTTTGGCTGATGAGAGGAAACAAAAGAACATAAGGTCAAAAATTACAAAAGCCCGGCTGTGGGCGTGAAACTTAAATTAACAAGCGAGGAAATTGCGGTTTGACATATTTTGCGTAAATTTGCACGATAAACCAAGCAAATGATATCCCCTAAGATAGACCAGAAAAATATCGACCGCGCCAAAGACCTCATCGACGGTGCAGAGCGCGTGACAATCGTATGCCACACAGGCCCCGACGGCGACGCAATAGGCTCGTCGTTAGCCGCCGCGCATGTGCTGACAGCCATCGGCAAAGATGCCAAGGTGGTGGTGCCCGACTCGTTTATGGCCAACCTCCACGGCCTGCCGGGAGCCAAGGAAATAGTAGACGCGGCAAAGTATTTCGACTTCGCTGCCAAACTGCTCACCGAGACCGACCTTGTGCTGTGCCTCGACTTCAACGAGCCGCGCCGCACCGGGCGACTGGCCGAGGTGCTGACGGCGTCGACCGCCCCGAAGCTCCTCATCGACCACCACCTCGACCCCGACATAGAGGCCGACGTGGTAATATCGCACCCCGAGATGCCGGCGACGGCCTATCTGCTGTTCCGCTTCCTGTGCCGCCTCGAGCTGTTCAACTTTATCGACAAGGCGGCCGCCGAGTGCATACTTGCCGGCATGATGACCGACACGGGCAACTTCGCCTATAACTGCAACGACCCCGAGCTATATATCGTCGTGGCCGAGCTTGTGCGCAAGGGTGCCGACAAAGAGAAGCTCAACAATATGCTCTTCAACACCTTCTCGGCCCACTGCATGCGCCTCAACGCCTACGCCATATTGCGCAAGATGGAGCTGCTGCCCGAGGTGAAAGGCTCGCTAATCGTGCTGAGCCGCGACGAGCTAAACCGCTTCCACTACACCCGTGGCGACACCGAGGGCCTCGTCAACAAGCCCCTGGCCATCCCCGGGGTCGAGTTCAGCGTGTTCATGCGCCAGGAGAGCGACTGCATCCGCGTGTCGATGCGCAGCCGTGGCGACTTCCCGGTCAACATACTCTGTAGCGACTACTTTGGTGGCGGAGGCCACCTCAACGCCGCCGGCGGCGAGTTCTACGGCACTCTCGACGACGCCGTAGAACACTTCAAAGAGAAACTCCCCGAAATTCGTAAACGATTCATTGAATAGTTTAGAGGTTAGGGCTTAAAGTTTATAGTTTAATCTAAGGAGTTCTGTCGCCGGGCATTTCCGCGAAAATTCAACATTCGAAATTCAACATTCAAAATTATAATAAATGAAACCACTCCACCTCATCGGCGCCATCATACTCGGCATGGCCACAATGGCAATGAGCTCGTGCAGCGACGGCAAATCATACGCCCAACTGCTCAACGAAGAGGACATGTATACCAACAACTACCTCGCCGACCACTATGTAGAGCTGTCAATACCGGCCGACACGGTCTTCGAGGTCGGTCCCGACGCCCCCTATTACCGCCTCGACGAGGACGGCATGCTGTATATGCAGGTGCTCCGCGCCGGCACAAAGGGCAACAAAGTAGAAAGCGACGAGCAGATTTATTTCCGCTACACGCGCTACCCGCTGTCATTATACAGCAACGGCGTGCTGCCGTCGGGCGAGGGCAACAACATAACGCTCAGCCCGGCATGGTTCCGCTTCAACAATTTCCAAATCCAGGCATCGTACCAGTGGGGCCAGGGCATACAGATGCCGCTCCACTACCTGCCGGTCGACTGCGAGGTAAATATCGTAATCAAATCACAAATGGGCATGGTCGACGAGACCGCCAACGTGCAGCCCTACCTCTGGCGCCTCACCTACGAACGCAGGCAGTAAAGAAGTCGTCGGAGACGACGCATACATGGTTAGCCCCACGATTATTCGTGGGGTTTGTAGAAAAAGAAGTATACCAGTCCTCGGAGAGGACGCCTTGTATATACGTTGCGTCCTCTCCGAGGACAATTCGACTGTATGCGTATCCTACCCCACGAATAATCGTGGGGCTAACAACAAAAACGTCCTCTCCGAGGACTTCCCACCATAAATTATAATCACATAAACTTATAAACTCATAAACTTATAAACCACATTTCAACGCACCTATGAGTCTTATCAAATCAATATCGGGCATACGCGGCACTATCGGCGGCCCGGCAGGCGACGGCCTCAGCCCTATCGACATCGTAAAATTCACAGCGGCATTCGCCAAGTTTACAGCTCAAAATACCACCAAGACCTCGCGCACCATCGTCGTGGGCCGCGACGCACGCCTGTCGGGCGCGATGGTCGACCACCTCGTCACCGGCACCCTCATGGGCATGGGCTTCGACGTGGTAGACATCGACCTGGCATCGACCCCCACCACCGAGCTTGCCGTAGTGTGGGAGAACGCCTGTGGCGGCCTCATCCTCACCGCCTCGCACAATCCGCGCCAGTGGAACGCACTCAAGCTACTCAACGAGCACGGCGAGTTCCTCAGCGACAAGGAAGGCAAAGAGGTGCTACGCCTGGCCGAAGACCTCGGCTTCGATTTCGCAACCGTCGACGAACTCGGCAAGATATATGTCAACACCACCTATAACCGCCGCCACATCGACGCCGTACTGGCCCTGCCGCTCGTCGACACCGAGGCCATACGCAACGCCCACTTCACCGTGGCTGTCGACGCCGTAAATTCTGTAGGCGGCATCGTAATCCCCCAGCTCCTCAAGGCCCTCGGCGTTGAAAAAGTAATAGAGCTCAACTGCACGGCTACCGGCGACTTCGCCCACACCCCCGAACCAATACCCGAAAACCTGACCGGCATCGCCGACCTGATGGCCGGCGGCGTGGCCGACGTGGCCTTCGTGGTCGACCCCGACGTTGACCGCCTCGCCATCGTCGACGAGCACGGCAAGATGTTCGGCGAAGAATACACCCTCGTTTCAGTTGCCGACTACGTGCTACAGCACACTCCAGGCAACACCGTGAGCAACCTCAGCTCGAGCCGCGCCCTGCGCGACGTGACCAATGCCCGTGGCGGACAATATAACGCTGCCGCCGTAGGCGAGGTAAACGTCACCACCAAGATGAAGGAAACCGGCGCCGTAATAGGCGGCGAGGGCAACGGCGGCGTCATCTACCCCGAGCTGCACTACGGCCGCGACGCGCTCGTGGGCGTGGCCCTCTTCCTGACCCTGCTTGCCAAATCGGGCAAGACCGTGAGCCAGCTCCGCGCCACCTACCCCGCCTACGAGATTGTGAAGATGAAGCTCGTGCTCGAGCCCACCACCGACGTCGACGCCATACTCGCCGCCGTCAAGGCCCACTACGCCAACGAGCAGATTACCGACATCGACGGCGTTAAAATTGACTTTGCCGACGGCTGGGTACACCTGCGCAAGTCGAACACCGAGCCGATTGTGCGCATCTACGCCGAGGCCCACGACGCCGCCCGCGCCACCGAACTGGCAACCGCCGTCGCCGACTTCGCCAAGACGATGATGTAAGCCCGCCTCACCCCGGAGGCAGAAGAAACATAAAGACACAAAGTCATAAACTACAAAAAACTTATGACTTTGTGTCTTTATTATGTACAAGAAGCTATCAGGAACTCTGCACGCCTATTTTTTTATTGTGCCATTCACATAGATTGCATTGCGACGAGTACGGGTGTTGCTTTCCACACGGAGAACGCGCGTAAAGATGCCTATGCCGCGTCCGTTACTGTTATAGGTAATTCCTATGGCTGCGGTGTCTCCGGGCTCTACAGGAGTACGCGGATAGTCGGCAACGGTGCATCCGCAGTCCGAGAACACTCGCTTTATCACCAATGGAGCCGTACCAGTGTTGACAAAGCGTATTTCTCCAGTATATTTTTTCCCTTGACGTATTTTGCCTAAGTTAAGAGCCGAGCCATCGGGAAATGTTATCTCGGGGTAGGCTACTGCATCTGTTTCAACAACAGGTTCGCCGCCATAGGCCAGCAAGGTTATGACAGCGAACATTATACTGATTATAAATCTCATTTCACAATAAATTTGCGTGTCACCCTGCCCGACTTGTCGCAAGCCTCGACAATATGTATACCAGAGTCGAGGTCGAAGGTCAGTACGGCATCATCGGTGCTATAGCATCCTTCGCTACATCCGAGCGAGTCGTAAACACATGCTTCGACAGCCGAGGAAGCATCAGCAGATATTACGGTGACAGTGCGACCTTCGAGGCGTATGGTAAGGCCGGTTGTTTCCATACCTGGCAGAGATGACATCAGGAAGAAGCGACCACGAGCATCGCCATCAACGGTGACCTCTATACCCTCGTCGAGCGCAGTAAGAGAGCCGTCGGCTTTATCGTAGAGACTGAGTCCGTCGACAGCCTCTACACCCTCGAAGCGCAGGGTGCGTCGGCCTTCACCGTCGATGGTGCGAAGACCAACCTCTACACCGGCTGCACCGGGAGTAAGATTAACAGCAGCTGCACGGTCACCGGCAACGGTGTAAACTATTGCAGTATGACCGAGCGTGTTGTCGAATATCACAGGAACATCCTCGGCACTGTCGTAGTCAGCCGAAGCGAGCGATGAAATCGCTATCACGGCACTCGATACCGCCTTACCATTCTCGATGGCACTAATGCTGAGCTTCGGCGTGTCGGACAAGCGCGAACCAGGCATCTTCATGGGCGAAGCCTGGTCGTTGCGAACCACAGCCATCTTGGATGTATAGCGAAGCTTAAGTGTAGCACCCTCGGCAATAGGCTCAAGGGCCTCGACGAAGAAGCCTTGCATAGGGGGAACGAATCCCGGGTCGTCGGTGTTGCTAATGAGGGCACCACTTACCGGGTCCATCACGCCGGCAAGTTGCGCGTCGGCGGTGAGTATCCAGTATTTGCGCTGAATCTTGTCGCTGTTTATATCCAGGAAAACAGCCATGTCCATGTGACTCATGAAAGGATTGCCGACCAGGAAGTATTTGTTTCCGGCATGGTAGTTCTCAAGCAATATTTCACCGTCGACAGGATTAAGTCGGCCAGCCTCGGTCTTGCGCACATCGATTTCTGAGCCCGTTATCATGTCGTCGTCAGTGTGATAGCTGTATTTCAAATCATCCTTGGGCAGACGCAACAAAGCTTTCTTACCCGCGCCCATACCAACGGTCGAACCATCAATCTTTATCGAGAAGCCTGTGCCGGCGGTGTATTTCTCGTTGACTTCGTTGTATACGCCGCTCCATGTCGTTTCGACAAACACATCGGTCTTGGGATCAGTCTCGCTGCCACCAGGCACCTCGTGAACCCATGCATAGGCTCTGTTCCACGAACGCTGGAACACGGCAGGCGCGAAGCGGTCGTAGTATTTGCGGTCGAACTTGATGGGCAGGAATAGCTCGGTTTCCTGACGGGCCGAAGCTGTGGGCAGGTACATGTCGCCAGCAACGATGTCAGCAAGAGGCGAAGACAAAGTGTACCAGCGCGAGGGGTCGAGCTCTGTCTCGACGTGAGCGCGGTTGTAGCGCAGTAACTGCTGTGCGCCTATCTCGGCAGCGTTGCCGAAGTGGATTTCATCACATTCATTGTCGAGCCACGGGCGGCAATCGACCGACTTGTTATCGCGGCTACGGGCGGCCATGTGGAACTGTATTTCACCCGTTACCCCCGACTCTGTAGGATAGGGATTCGACGACCAGGTGAAGTTTTCACCACCGATGCTTACCTGTGTGTCACCGGCATTTAAGAGCGCTGGAGCGTCGGTGCCCTTGCGGACAACAACCTTTGTGAAATCCATGGGGACGAATGCGTCCAGGCGGCTGTTGCTGCCGTCGGTGATGTGGTCAGTCAGGTCATGGTTCTCGGTCGGGCCTTTATAGTTGAGCGATTTAGCGGGCATACGTCGCCAGTTCATGTCGTCAGCCCAATTGGTAGAGCCGTTCACGCCATGCCATTCCAGGTACTCCGGAACCACAAGCAGCGTGAAGCTATCCTGACCTTTGCAGACCACGCCGTTATCTTCCACATCATCGGGCTTCTCGGCGGATGCAAGTTCCTCGAAGTTATAACGCAGGGTATAGCGATATCCTTCCTTAAATTTGAATGTATTGTAGAACATCATCTCTACAGCATTACGCGAACCACCGTCTTTCTTGGCAGTCAAGGCTACTACTTCGCCAACAGGCATCAGACCCATTGAGCTGACACCAAGGTCCTGATATTCGGGGTCGTTTGTGGCGACAAGATATATCAGTGGATCGGCTCCGCTTGACATTTCGTTGACATACTTAGTTGCGGGCACTACCTTACGTACCGGTATGCTGAGTCTCGACTCGGGAACAGTGGTCCACCCTTCGGCTGCACTTACGTCATTGAGCTGCTTGAGACCTATGCGCAGAGGCACATCCTCGATGCCCTCGGGGTATTCAATACCTTCGGCAAAACCGTGGCTCATAGTGGGCGAGTGGTGCTTGACTGCGATTGTCACCTCGGTGGGGGCCGTACAAATTAGCCACATATCGTCCATATAGTCGAAAGGCACTGCTATCACATGGGCATAGCCCATATCCTGTCCGTCGGGTATCTCGACGGGCGGGAAAACAAATGACGAAGAGTGAAGCTTTAGACTTGGAGCATCCTTGCCATCCTCGCTGATACGGGCGAGGCCCTTGAGATATTCGAGAGCTTGCTCTGTCAGCTCACCCTTAGGTTCGCACAGGTCAAGGTTTTCTATGCCACGGTATTCCTGTCGCAGCATACCAAGCATCTGTCGCAGGGTTATACGGTTGCCGTGCTCATCGTCGTAACCTTCAGCCATGAATTGGTCCATACTGCCAGTGTACCAGTCGAAGTAAGCGTTCTCGATAACCGGCGGAGTGTTGTTGTCTAAATCACCTTCGGCAAGAGGCTTGGTTGCTACATCGAGCTGCACGACCGGGCTCTGGCCCTCGCAAACTTCAATGGGCGCACCGGGTGGTATCACATTACCATCGATTTTTATCTGGCCTGCGGTGCGCACACGGAAGGTGCTCACCTTGGCGCAGTCGCGCTGCGGGTCAAAGACAGTCACGGCATTCTCGTCGGTGGGTATTTCATCGCCAATAAGCGGAGTATAGAGCACTACATAGAATTCCTTGCCGGGACGCAGACGCGAACCACGAGGACGAGTGTTGAACGATATCCATTCCTCGGTGCCTATAAGTTCACGGAAGGCTACTTCCGACAGGGTCTTGTCTCCTTCCTCTTCAGCATATTCCGGGTGTCGGCTGAAATTGTTGAAGAACTTAAGCTGGCCAAACAATTTTTCCTGGGTGGAATTGTCTGGCTCTCGATAGGGGAATTTAAGAACTGATTCGTTGAATGCACGAGCCTTGTCATGGTATGTGGCAAGACTTACATCGAATTTTTCCTTATCAATAAATGTATAATAGATGTCGAGTTCCTCGGCCTCCCCAGGAGTCTGAGCTTCGTGGATGCCGAGCGACTGGAGCAGCATATTGAATGGTGACGACACTTTCAGTGAAGCCTTGGGGTCGCCATTGATATCATCATCGCATATCAGCGAGGTTTGCGTGGCATGCACATCTGGAGTAGTTATATACACGCGGATATCGTCGATGCCGTAGTCTGCGCCACCCGAGTTGCGGCAGTTGTTGTCGAGTTCGAGTTCATAATGGTCGATGGCGTTGTAGATTTCTTTGGCAAGGTGCGTGACCTCGGGGATAAACGAATAGTAGATATTGTGCCACTTACCGTTTTCGGGCACATAGCCTGACACGAAGCTATGTAGCGGCACACGCTGGCCGTCATTGAGCACGGCAACGAAGTTAAACGCCAGGTTGGCCACTTCGCCACCCGAACCTTCGTAGTACCATCCCGACACATGCACGGTCGAACCAAGGCAGAAACCACCCATCTTCAATCGACCCATCACACCTGGGTCAGTACAGGCGTTGATGAAGAAATAGTATCCATGCTCGCGGCCGTTGGTGTCATAATACTTACGATCGTAGAGGCCGTCAGACCCGGTGGCAGCGCTATAGCCTGTGCCATCGGAATGGGAAACCACATTATAGTTAGAATAGTCATACGCTCCGGTTGCATGATAACCGAAAGTATAGCCGATATCCAGTCGGTCTTGGCGGAACTTGTAACGACTCGAACGCCCGATACTGCTTAGATAATTGCCGGGAGTCTCGACATTTGCGGTCGATTCGAGAAGGGCATAGTCGTCGTAATCTATGACATCACGCAGTTCCCCAAGATACTGGAGATTGGCGGGGCGGCGGCTTTCATACGCCGGATTACTCATAAGCTCCGATTCGGATACCACTGAGGCGTTTTCAGTACCAAGGAACGTGATTCGGAATTCCTGTACCCACAGTTCCTCGCCAGAACCGTCGGGAATGATGATTCGCCTGCCGTTGATGTCCTTCGCAATAAGGCGCACTATATAGGTTTTACCGGCAATAGCTTTATCGGCATCGCATGCAAGCATACGGTTATAGGAGCCTCCACCGCCGCAAGCATTATAGGCTATACCCTCGATTGTGCGGCTACCATAACCCCAAAATCCAGATTCGGCCCTAAAAATAGAACTATCCAATTTATTACCTTTTTCATCATAGACCTCCACGTCCATAGAGCAGATTCGACGGTAGTCGGATTCATCGCTACGCGCCTTATAATACCATTTAGAGCGTGTGGTGCCCTGCACGGGAATAGGTGAATCGAAGCGCACCTGGAAGTTGCGCCCGGCAGGCGCGTTCACATAGCGAACGTTTTGGTTGATATAACGGCGGTTGTTTTGGTATGTCGACATATTGTCGTCGGCAAACTTCTTGCCATCACGTATACGGAATATATGCCTCACCGATACCGTAGGTTCCAACAAGGTATTTGTAGCGGCATCATAATATCTCGATGCATCGAACTCCTGCGCAACATCACAGGCAATCACTATTTCGTCGCGACCGTCGGGGAAGACGAGCGATTTAAGGTTGCCCTCGTCGGCATAAACATCGCGAGGCACCATAAAGGTGGCTATAAGAGAGTTATCACGAGTATTGCTGCGCGTTGCAAAACAATAGACATTGTGCCACAAGGTGTCGTCGCCTTCGAACCACGGATAGCCAAGCATAGAGGCAAGTTCGGTATTATTGGAAAATCCCCTCAAGCCATTTCCGCCACGGCGGCTGTAACAATTGTTCATAGAGGCTGTGCCGCGCATGAATATATTGTTATTTTCGACACCTATGCCGAACTGCTCGTCCGTAGTGCCATCGTAGCTGCTTACAATGCACGTGTTCGGGTTGCTGCCGACCCATCCGGCAATTGCACCACATTCTATGCCACCAGTTATGCGGCCGAAGAAACCGCAGTACTCTATATTCAAAGTAGCGGAGCTGTAATTGCAACCGAAAATACCGCCGGCATTTCTCCACTCTACTTTCACCGAGTGGTCACCTACAATGCGGCGGAGCGTTATGCTTCCGGTCTCTTTGGCCGGTATGGCACCTATCAAACCGGCAGCGGCATTACCATGGACCTCTACGGTAGAATAGCACCAAAAATCCTCGATTACAGCCCCCGCCCCAACCCAGGCGAAGATGCCACCAACCTGCTCGTCAGTAGAACCAAACGTTACCCCGCCGAAAGCCCGCTCGAGACCTGTGAAATGTCCGCGGTAGGGATAAGTCTCTGTGCCGACAGATTTTAAAGTCTGGCGAGTGGAAGCCGATATATTACCGGCAAGGTAGGCATTGAGGTAGTTTTCACCGTTATTAACACGTTCGGCAAAAGCATTCCATTCCGCAATATTAGATATTCGCACCCAGTCGGGATGCTGCTGCGCGAAGCGGTCGGGAGATACTGTATAACCCGAAAACGTTGCACCGCCAAAATAACCGTTGTTGTCGGTACGGATTACATTTTCCGGATTTACAAGGAAATCTAAGTATGGATTACTGCCGCCGGTATAGTAATCGTACCAATGTACAAACTTGTCCTGGTAGTTACTGGTGGTACGGAAGTCGTAATATGGATAAAGGGCGATGGCATCGCCTGGGACAGCATATAGCACATGCTCCATCACATTGGCTTTCTGGCGCACTCCACTACCCTGCTTGATGTCTTTATCATCGTCAGAGGTAAGGTATGTCATATCGGGCTTTTTGAGTTTAAGCCCGTCGGCAGCAGCCTTGTCCCAAAAGGCTTTATCCTTAGTCCATGCGCCATTATCGTCAAAGAGACCGTCGAGATTTAGTTTAACCTGGCCGTCGGCATAGCGGTTGCGCTTGTCGGCAATGCCTCGGCTGTGTTCAAAATTCATATCCCCGAAATCATGGTAGTCGGTCGTCAGGCGAAAACGGTCGACGAGTATGTCGCTGTAGTTCTCGTTGCGCCCAAGCTTAATGATATTGAACTCGGCCATATTCATGAATCTAATATCGTTGCCATCGGCAGCCTGGCAACCGCTTGTACTTCGCGAATTATTTGCGCGGAGAATGAAACGGAGATAGCGGTAAGATGTCGCAGGGTGTATGCGAGCCGAATATTCCTTCGTTTTAGGTCCACGGTAGACAAAATAGGCATGAGCCACCGATGTCCAGCTCTCGCCGTCATTACTACCCTCGATACGGAAAGTCGTGGGTTGCGCAGTGGTAATGTTGCGACGCTGGGTGTAGATAACGATATCTTCGTCGCTTTGTAGCTCGAGTGGCGTATTTTCTCCGAAATCGACCTGCAACCAGTGATATTCCTTTATAACAGAAGTATGGTTATCGTTGGTATAATCGCTATGCCAAAAGGTGTCAGCGTTTCCGTCGATAAGGTTCTCTAACCTCGATGCCGGCTCAAGTTCGGGCACTGCGCTTGCATTAGAGCTTAGCTGCGAGGGGTTTGTGATGAGCAATTGGCGGCCCGACCCGGCTTGCACAGCCAAAACGGCAAGAAGGACTGCCATGACAGTGCGAAACTTATTTATGCTGTGGGAGAGTTTTGTCATCATTTCTTTTCGCGGATAATGTAAAATTTACGTGTAAACACATGGTCGAGACCATTGGCTGCTTCTTTGATTCGTACCGACATACCTACAGCCGCCGTGCCTGTTCGTGCCGAACCGTCAACGTTCGACTGGTCAGTGAGATTGCCGACAATACTACCATCCTCGAAAGTAAGAGGACCGGCGAGAATGCCATTTGGGTCATCGAGACTGGTTATATTGAAATCGAGCCTGTCAGGACTCAGGTAGTCGCCCTCAGCACCTTTCTTAACGTAGGGCGTGAGCGTGAAGCGGCCCGAGGAACCAAACTTGATATAATATTCGTAATTTACAACCTCGATAAGTACTATGGGATAGCCACCGATGGGTGGGGCGAACCTACATTCATAGCGAAGCGACCAATCCATAAAGTCTATGGGAATCTGGATGTAGTCGTTGCGATTAATCCATGTCAGGTCCTCGGTCAGGGCAAAAAGCTCCTCGCCGGGCTGGCCGTCGCGTTTAATTTTAACTGAGAAGTGGAATTTGCCCGTGGGATGCGGTGCGCTGACACTCTCGTGAACGTACAAATGGCGCGTACATGCAGCTTCAGCTCCGGCAGCTACTTCGGCCGGTGTAACAAAAGTATATTCGTGGAGGTTATTACTGGTAGCCACGTCAATCACGGGAGCCATACTCAGGTCTGCAGGGGCAAAAAGGCTGAGAGGGCCGCTTTGCAGCGGGCCGAATGTGATACCGAGTACCTCGATATCGCTTTTTGAAGAATTTGAGAACTCGAACTCGAGTTTGCCCCACATACGCACCACCTCGACTGAAAAAGCATCGTGGACTCGGTCGATGATAGTTACATGGTCGATTTTCCCACTCATTGGCACGTCATCGTCCTCGGGCATTGTGTAGCTATAGCTGATTTTGCGGGTGTCTAAATCTACTGGCAGCGTGGCACCATCGTCGAAAGAACCAACGGGCAGCGACAGGGCTTTGCAAAGCTCGTCGCGGCTTATGTTAGCGAATGCATATACCTTGTAAGTGCCTGTGTTGACATTTATTTCGAAGCTTTGTCGCTCTACTCCACCAGCGTCGCCCTGGGCCGAGCCGGCGATTCGTCCATTGTTATCGGCCAAAATCACCCACCAGTCGCAGATTAGCTCGTTGGAGCCAGAAGCACCGGCTGTGGAGTGGCTGCTGATGTTGAACGATGCAATCGTCGGCACCGGTGCAGGTTCGTCGTTGCCCGTGCACGATGCCACAAGCATCATCGTTATAAGGGTTGCAAATATATATAATGTTTTTTTCATATCAAGCAGATAATGCATTTGATTTTCCATTCTTCAAATTGGGGCTCTTTTACATAATGATGGTTTGGAGCCTCTTGAAATTCCAGCGCCGCACGTAGAGCTGTGCTATGTGCTGCTCTGGATTATGAATATCAAGTTCCGGGCTTCCAGGAGTACTGAAGCTGAAAGCCATGCGATAGATATGGTTGCGAACGGTGCCGAATTCCATGGGATAAATTATCTCCTCGCTGTTTTTTTCAAGACGGTGACGGAACCACACGGTGTAGTAGCCAACGCCGCCAGGATAGTGCAAAGCCGGCAAATAGTCGGGGTGGGAAGATACGTACTCCGCAGCCTTGTCTGCCGTATCAAAGTAGAGTTCCATAGCGCGGTTGAGGCTCACGTGACGCACACGCCAAAAATCGTCGCCATAGTTCATGCCCTCGGGGACGTAGACGGCACGCAGAGCCACACCTGTCACATGCGCAGCCGTAGCCTGCCCGGGGGTGTAGGTGTTCTCGGCGGCATAGCCTATGGTGAGAGCTGTGTTGTGAGCCCCTGTTGTGGGAGTGGTCAAATTATCAGAAAGAAAATCGGATATCGGCCTGAGGGCATTGGCTGCCAGCGTAGCCCGGCTGCCACCATACCAAGCCTCGAGGGCGTCGCCGGTGCCTTTGAGCAGGCTGGTTGGCTCAACCACATAATTGGTCGGCAGGCCGTCATCGCCAAGGTATTCGTAGCCGCACACCTCGGTGTCGGTCATGTCGAAGCCCTTACTGGTATGTTTGAGCACATAGCCTGGCTGCTGCATAGCGTTGAGCAACGCAACGTCAGTGATATACACCTTGTCGCGGCCGTTGGTCGCGGTGTATTCAAGGCAGCCGGTACCTATATTTTCCCGGTCGAGCCACAAGTCGAAACGCGCAGCAAGACGTTCGACCGTAGCATTGACAGAGAAAAAGTCGTTGCCGTTGGTATCCTCTTTGAGGGTAATAATGCCGCTTGTTCCCGATTTATCGCATGTCGACATGGCGAAGCGGTCGTATTCCGACAGTTGAGCCTGCGAACGGAAAGCCTGGGCCGTAGCTGCACGCAGCTGGGCCATGTTGCGTATATTACGACGGTCGCCCATATTAGTCACGACTATCATGCGGTCTCCATCACCGGGCTGCAAGGCCGTCGCAAGTTCCTCATAGTAATAGCACACACTGCCGTCGGGGCCGGGGACGATGTCGTCGGGCTGGCGCGATATGTATAGACTACCGTAGAAATAAACGTCTGAGTCGGGCCCGGGAACGTTACTGTAAAAAAAGAGTGTGAGGTTGTCAATCTTGTCTTCGTTGCGTACGGCAGCCTCATAGCCATAGCCGTTGGCTACTGCGGCACGGCTACCAAAGCCATCTATACCTATATATATACGCATATATAGAGGCTTGGCCTCGGGCTCCGGTTCGGGCTCAACCGGCTCATCGTAGCACGAAGACAGGACCATTGAGTATACAACCATCATCGTGATAGTAAGATATTTGATGAGCTTGTTCATATACAGGAGAGTAATTTTTTCATGGTTAAACAAATACCCCCGTATATATGCACAAAGCATCCTTCCAAGATTTCCGCCTTAGGCAGAAATCTTGAAAAGATATTATAAAATACTGAAAACCAGTTATTTAAATGGGGGGGGGTAATTCTTGTCTTGTCTTTGATAATAGGCTTTATAGGCAGCGCGTCAGAGGTATTTGATGTCTGATATACATCACCTGTATTCAAGAAACTACCCATATAGTTGCCACCATTGTAGTCAATAGCCACATGGTTCGAGGTACTACTACCTGTTATCCAGTATGCACCACCGACCTGATGAAGTAGGTCGTATGCCATAGGGCGAAATTCGTTCGTTGCACCTGTAAGCTTAAAGTTGACAGAGCCATACTGTAGCAGACCATCTCTCCTTCGCCTTGGATGGCCGAGCGAACCAAATGGGAAAAAGACATTATCGCCATTTTCCTGACTATAGATAATCACACCGCGTACGCCCATTTTAGTATCTTTACCCTCATTCTCGGGGTCACTATAACTGTAGGCGCCTTTTGTATATAGTACACCGTCGGCACCATCGGCATAGCAGATACCGAAAGCCTGACCAATCTTCAACACCTTTGCATCATCCTTGGCTGGGTCTTTTTTATCAGTATATATACCTATATCAGGTAGCTCCTCCCAATCCGGCGGTCGGTAGGTGTAATTCTTATTATGGACGGAGTTATGCAACTGCCATGAAATATTATCCTTCTTAACAGGATGAGAACTCATAGATGGTATCGACCCCCATGCAGTATCATCCTGGCCGTGTATCCACAAACTACCGGGAATAGGCTTGTTTACACCATAACCCTTACGTGTATTGTTCGACTCCTTGATAGGATATGACAAGTCATCAAGGGTTCGGAACGTACTGCCAATCGATAGGGGTGACTTGGTCAGATTTTTGCTGTCGTACACATTGAATGCCGACCACAAAGTCGTATTTCCCTCGCCGATTTCGTGTGCATCATAACCCTGGCGAACAACCACACGGTGCGTACAACTATTATTATGGTATGTCACGAATATCGTAGCGCCGTAGGCATCTCCGTCCTCAGGTGTCGCAATCGGAGTATAGGTAAAGGCTATCGGGGTATTGTTTCGACCTGTAATCGAGGAGTTTTCTCCACGAATCGTCCTTCCGTTGGCTGTAATCTGCACCAAATTATGTGGGTCCTTTTCGATAGATACCGTCCATCCGCCACGTGATATAATGGGTTCGTATATTTCCTCAGTGTCAGAAATCTCTGTATCTTGCTGCTCGGTAGCCGTCTTAGTGTTATAACAAAGAACGACATTGAAAGAATTCTTATTTGTACGCCGCCTGTATATGCCTCGGGGATTATCGATACGCAGGGCCTGCAACACATGTGTCTGTCCTGTTTCCTGATATTCAGACGGGCCGGGCTTCGAGGAGTCAACTTTTTTATACTTGGCGACAAATATCACCCTTGCATATTTATGGTGGCGGTAGAAGGGGTTTGCGCCCGAATATACGGCCCATGAGTCTATACTACGGGCACGGGTGTAGAGGGGAACCTCCATCACATAGTCTATCGACTTATTGACAGGGTGAGTCTTACGGGTAATAGTATAACCACCGTCGACATCGTCGATATATTCCTTTGATTCATCGGTCGTCGGCATGGTACCGTAGTCTCGATAGCCCTTGGAGTGATTCTTATTATATGTACTGCTGCCATTTGGGTCGCTGTCGAAAAAGAGCTTACGCATTTTCGCGATAAACGCACCGTTGTTACCGCCATTAAGCTCATAAAGATTATCACGAGTCTTACGAAGTGACAAGAAACCAAATTCTATATTATTGGCCCCTTCAAAAGTATGAGAGACACCATTGAAGTCTTTCCATGTGACTTTCAAGGTAGGGCGGTTATAACTGCCGGCAGATTTTCCATAATTACCGACATAATTAATCTGATTATTCCATGCCGAGAGGTTATACATATCGTCCACCTCACTGTCGGCAACATCATGGGGGCGCCATTCATTGTCAACTATATGCGCCTCAAGACTCAGCAGGTCGTACCCTTCGCGAGGCGTGGCGCGGATGGTGGTATGAGAAGTCTGGTTGTAGAGATACGATACGTAGGTAGTATCTTGTACATGGAAGCCGGGCTTTGCCTCTTCGCGGTAGTCGATATGGAAATCCACATCGTTGGCATAGCCGTTGAAGCGCATAGTGAGACGGTAGTGATGATTACGCTCACAATCATAGTTGATTTTGGTATCCTTGCCAAGCATAAAGCGGTATGTAATCTCGCCTTTGCCCGGACGTGCCGTGCCAAGATTGGAGTAATACCCCTTTACCTCGATATAGGTGCCATACGGCATACCATCTTTCCATCCCAAATTGCCGGGGGTGGTACCGTCGGGATAGGATATATCAGAATTGCTTCCCGAAACATCCTGTCTCTTATCCGACACCGAGCCCTCTACTCCGTCGGGTTGGCGGTTTTCAAAGAAATAGAGTGCCGGGGCAGCCTCGGAGTGCTCACGTTCCCAACGTGTCTCGTAAGGCTCCCACTTATTATCTTTTTTTGGATTTTTCTCAGTGTAGAGGCCGTAAATCGAGTCACCCGAGGCTATTCGGCGCCACTTGCCATGGTCGGCTATCGGTTCGTCTTTCTCCTTTGCCGAAGCGAAGTAAAAGACTTCACCGTCAATCAGTTTGTCGCGTTCTGCCTTTGTCAGGTCGTTGTACTGATATGACTCCATATTGTCCTGGCCCGGCGCATTATCATAGCCGAGAGGACAATAAAGGGGGGCATCCTTGATTGCAACAGACTTTATATATAGCTCGACATCATCGTTAAGATTGCGTGTATCGAAAGCGACAGTGACTTTCGAAACTGCGCGAGTGAGCCATGCGTGAATCTTAGTGCTGGCACCGTTGATGGTGATTTTCTCGGCCTCGCTGTCCTTGTTGTCTTTTTTAGCCATGGGCTTAAAACCGCCGAGCATCTGCGAGTTAGGCGAGTGCCAGCCCGCGTCGTCGGAATAAGTCTCATTCCACTTCAGCGGCAAGGCTTTGAGCTTTTCAATAGTTGTAACATCTGCATTGGTCAAATCGTGATTGGCAACGGCATAAATATAGTAATTACCATTGGCCAGAGTGAGTTTCACAACGGCATGGCCGGTCTGCTCCTCGCTCGAGGGCGCACCGTCGGGACGTTTGTTGACTGTGACAGTGAGCGAGTCAGGAGTTATGTGTCGCTTTTCCAAATAATTTTGGTTTGCGTCATAGATTACAAACCAAAGCTGGTCGATATATTTTGTGGCGTCGCCCGTCGAACGACTACCGTCGAGAACCGGGGTGAGAGTTTTGAATGTCAGGTCGACATCTACGGTACTGATGCCTTCCTCATAGACCCCGGTTGGGTAATCTAACCTGTCTTCGCACGAACAAAGGCCAACCACGACTAATATCGCGGTGACAAACAATATAATATGAGAGAGAATATGCTTCATTTGGTCGTTTCTGATTCGGTATTATCCTTCGTGTCGAGACCGAATATAGGGTCAAGGTCGATTACCTTATAGGGAATGACGTCGGCCACAAATTCATCTTTTTCTTTGTTTTTATAGATAGTCACTCGATACCACACGTTACGCTTGAAGTCGGCAAACTTCGATGCGTCGTCAGGGTCTATAATCCTGATACTCTTAGGTCCTTGCGAACTCTCTACATAGTCGAGGTCTATTGATGCCGGGTTGGCTCCCTGGTTGTTATACTCGGGCACATAGACTACCCAGTGGTTTTTTGCCGTTGGCACAAAGTCGAGATTGGTGCGCACTTGCGCGGTTGTCGGGATTGATACGTAAGGCACATAGTCGTTTTTCCATGAGTCCTTGACATAATCGTCCTGACTGTCTACGCCTGTGGGGGCATTAAAGCCCGAGTCGTTATAGTGCGACAGCCTGAGATAGCGGAAATGCCAGTAATCGTTTTCAGGAAGGACGTTGCCGCCGGCCTCGTCGGCAGAACTGCCATTCTTAAGTATGACCTCAATCTTGGCAAATGCCCGCAGCAGGTGGATAGTGCCAATCTTGATTTCGCTGTCGACCTTTACGCCGGTGAGCGAACACTCCTTTATACCGAAGAGGGGTATGGTATTCGTTTCAGACAGTTCAGGGCTGTCAAACTGATATGTTTTCGACCACACTTCAGTCAGCGAAAGGTCGGTGGGATATGTCTTCCAATTAGCTATAACAGCTATTTTAAACTTACCGGAAGAGAGGTCGCTCTTTGTGTTGCCTTGCAGATAGTAGCGTTTACTGCTCTCATACGAACCGACAGGAAGCACCACAAACTGCGATACTTCGCTTATCAGCGTATTGTCAAGGTTATAGAGTACGACCCTGATATCATCGCGACCGAGGTCGATGAAATTCTCATAGCCCTCGCCCGGGTCATACTCGCCGTCAGACGGAGCCCTCGAATCAGATTTCGAAGACACCTCTCCGACTGTTATATAGAAGCCGAAGCTATAGTTAGCCTCACTGGGTGTCGGGACTGGGTCATCGCTTTGGCCACACGACGACATAGCCAACACTGTCAGTGTCAGGAGAAGATGGGTATATATGTCGCGAAGCGAAAACATTTTATTTACTTGAGGTTTGAGGTATTATGCGTCAACATTCTGCAGCACCAGGTGCCACGAGTTGATATATATTTGAGTCTTGAGCCAGTAGCCGTTATCGTCGAGGAAGAGCACCAGCGAGTATTCGTCGCGGTAGTCGAGATAGTCGGCATCGCTCAGCTTCTTGTGCGCACCCTTGGTCATAATGGCGTAGTCGGCAATGGGGATTGCGGCCACCAGGCCGTGGTCGTCGCGGCGGTAGATGCGCACGAAGCAGCGCTTTTCGGGCGTGATGCGGCTGATTTGGAAGTCGGCCACGGCGCAGCTCACCGCCGTGATGGCGCGCGAGTCGCCGCCCTCGCCGTCGCCCTTATAGTCGGGCACGTCTACGCCGGCATAGCCGTTGGTCACAGTGTGGGCGTAGTAGCGCAGAGGCTCGTCGGGCAGTATGGTGTTGTCCCAGTCCATCAGGCCGTTTTCTTCCTCGATGGTGAAGAGGAACTTGTTCTCGTCTACGGGGTCGCCCGATAGGTGCTGCAGCACCACGTGCACGTCGTTTGTATCTTTGGTCAGGTGCACGTCGAATACATGCGTGCCCTGCGAGTCGGGGAATGTCACATCCATCAGCTTGCCGTGGTAAAGGTCGCGGAAGTCGTCGCGAACGGCCGACCCGGCGAAGTCCCAGCCCGCGTCGTGGGGCGTGCGGCCGCCGAGGGTAGCCTGTAGGTGTGTATGCTTTGTGGCATCGTCGGGAGTGGCGAAGTCGGTCTTGTGGCCGCTGCCGCACCACGCTATGAGCGAGTAGGTGCCGGGGGCGAGACCTTCGACGTCCATCTGATAGCTGCCTGTTTTGAGTTCGTCGCCGGCCTCGTGTTTCTGCCACACGATATTGCCGTCGGTGTCGACGATATAGAGTGTCACCTCATCGACTTCGGCTGCGAAGGCGTCGGTGTACTTGAGGTTGCGGTCATAGACAAAGCGCACCTTGTAGTGTGGGTCGCAATCGCCCTCTTCGTCATATATCATGCCGTCGCACGAGGCAAGCATCACAGCCGCCAACACCGGCAGCAACCGCGAGAGTGCCTTGAATATGTCTGAGATGTATTTCATTTGTGAGTGTTATTCGGAGTAGTGAGGGGAGGTGTGTAAAAAGATTGTAGGGTCGCGACATGCCGCGAACGGGGAGACTTGTTCGGAGTCCTCGGAGAGGACGTTTTCGTGGTTAGCCCCACGATACTTCGTGGGGGTATTGGAAGCAGGTGGTAACCTTGTCCTCGGAGAGGACGCTGTGTATATGTTTGGCGTCCTCTCCGAGGACTATATATACTTTCGTCATTCTCCATGCCCCACGAATAATCGTGGGGTTAACCACTATTGCGTCGTCTCCGACGACTTCTTCACTATGTCAATTTCCGTTCTGCCCGGTCGCGGCATGCCGCGACCCTACTTTTCACCGATTATTACTAATCGATTGTTGATTAGAGTTCTACGTTCTGGTTAACGACCTTCCATGCGAGGATGTTGATGTCGGCACCGAGGTAGTAGAGAGGATTCTCGGGTTTGTCGGGCTTAAGAGTCTCGACGCGACCTTCTTCGGGGTCCCAGATACCGTGACCAACTTTGGTGAACTTGCTGATGGTAAGTTTGTACCAGTGGTTACGAACTACACCATAGTAGCATTCGTCGACTGTTGTCTTGCCTTCGAGGGCACCGAGGTGCTGAACGGGGATGTAGTAAACGCTCTTACCGTTCTCATACATTACAGCGTGGTTTTCGCCCTTGGGCTGTACGGTAGCAATTGCGGTCTCAAGGGCTGTAATCGCGGCTGTGCGGGCGTCGCCTTCAAGAAGCTCATAGACACCTGCGTCGTTCTTGGCATAGAGGTCTTTGCCGTTGAATGCATCGGACTTAACCTTAACGTCAACGTCACCTACGCCGTCATAATCTTCTGTGTTTTCGGGGAATACGAGTTCGAAGTACTCAGTACCAATCTGCTTATACTCTTTTTTATTGAGTGTAACATCTTCATCATCGGTGGGAACGTCTACATCTGATGTTTTCTCCCAGATGTTGAGAGCTGTGGTCATAGCATAAGCACGGTTAATCACGTACTGGAGGTACGAGTTGCTGCGGAAGAGCACACCGTTTGCCATTACGAGGTCATCGAGTTTTGCACCATTTCCATCGCAAATCTGAGCGTAGAGAACTACGTTAGTCACGATACGCGAGTCGATAAGGGCACGGGCATTATCGTTTGGCTCGGTTTCAAAGATATTTCCAGGTTTGTTGGTGTTTTCGTTGCAATATGCAAAGACATTATTGCCAAGGTCCTTGAGGGTTTTGCTTGCTTCAGCTTCTTTCCAAGTCATGGTCTGCACATAAGAAAGCTTGTTTGCAGCGGTAGCCTGTGCCAGATTCATGTTATAAATGGTAGATTTCGACCAATAGCTGCGGAAGAGGTCAGAGGCATTCCACGCACCGTTAGCACCCCAGTCGAAAGTCCAGTCGGTTTCGATATTCTTGCACATGTAGCTATCGTTGACGGTGGTGTTGAGGTCCCAACCGAGTACTTTTATCCAAAGTGCGGTGCCAAGTTGGTTTGAACCCTGCTCCTCGTTGTCAGTCGTACCGTTAGCAACAGTTTGGTCAAGTTTGTAAATAACAGTACCATCAGCAAGGGTCTTGGTTTCGCTGGTCACAGTCTCGGAGATGCCTACCTGTACCTTTGCAGCAAGACGCTCTACGTATACAGATACTGTAGAACCGGCTGTTGTGGCAGCTTCTGCAGTGGGCTTGAAGTCGGTGGGCTGCAGTTTGGTTGCGTGGTAGTAAGTGTTGTCGTGGTGGGCGTTTTCACCTGCGTAAGAAGCGGTACTCATCACGAAATAGTCGCCTTCCTTATAGGTAGACAGGCGCTCGAGAGTGTTGGTGAGGGTTGTTCCGCACTCGAAGCCAGGACGGTTGAGGACGGTAACCATGTAGTTGGGGTAGTTGTTGCTGGTAAGCTTCTCAAGAACGAGGATGTTGTTACCGAACACTGCCTCTACATTGTCATTGACTGGGTCTTTGGGATTAACAGTGACATCGCCAGTTGTACCCACGAGGTATGCCTGGAGGTCCATGGCTGCACCCTGTGCGTCAAAGAAGAAGAAGCGGACGTTCTTTACTGCGTGTTCATCTTCGTTGCCATCTTCGAAGTTGCCATCAGTGGTCGAACGGCTCATGCCTGTTGCAGCCTGGATGCGGATGCTCATGTAGGCTTTCTGGCCGTCGAAATCAGGTGTCTCAGGTACCGTGGGCTCGTCGTTAGAGCAAGCGGCCAACATGGCAACTGCGGCGAAACCTGCAAACAATTTGTTTAGTTTGTTCATTGTTTTGGTTTATTATTATGTTAATATTATGTTGATTCTTGATTGGTTTGTTGTTGATTTGATGATAGAGGTAAGGGGGGGGTACTGTCTGTTTCGTAAATTAGTTATTTAGAGGAGGGTTTGATAAGATATTCTACTGTGTCGCGGTTTATGATGCCGTCGACTTTGTTTGTTTCTTCTTTGGCCACGTCGAGGCCCATGGCGGCAGCCTTGTCGAAGTACTGCATGGCCCTGTCGAGGTCGCCGGCCATGCCGGCAAGCACGCCGCGCGTATATACGGCCTCGGGCGAGTCGCCGGCGCGGTCGAGGTATTCGCCGGCCTTTGCCAGGTCGCCGGCCTCGAGGGCGATTGTGGCGGCGTTGAGGTTGCTCTTGCTGTCGTAGGGGTGTATTTCCACGGCCTTGAGCATGATTTCCTTATACTTGTCGCTGCCCACGGGATAGACGGCGGCGATGCGCTGGAAGTCGACGGGGCGCATACGCTCGGGCGTCACCTTGTAGACCTCGAGCAGCTCCTCGACGGTGGCGTATGCCTTGATGCGGTATTTCACCACATAGTCGGAGTGGCGCAGCCAGGGGTAGACGTTCTTGAGGATATAGTCGTACTGCTCGGGGTAGCGGCGGCGTATTTCCTCGTTGCGAGGGTCGGGCTCCATGTCCGACTTGGCGATGGCCAATATGGCGTCGCGGTTGGCTATGTCGTTCTTTTCGAGCCAGTCAATCAGGCCCTGCCAGTCCTCGGGCTCGTAGTCGGTGTGCATGATTTCGGGGGCGAGGGCCATGCGCTTGCGCACGATTTCCTTGAGGGTCTGCGTACGGCCCATGGCGAGGCGCACGTTGTTGAGGTACGAACCCTCGGGCGAGGCGAAACCCTTGATTGACACGCTGGTGATGGTGGCGTCGGGGTCGTCCTGCACCACGCGGATGGTGGCGTAGATTTTCTCGAGTTCCTCGGGGTTCTTCATATAGTTTTCCTTGAGCTCGGTGCGGTTTACCACGAAGGTGATAAATGCGCGACCCTCGGCCGAAAGCTCGATGGCGCTGTCGCCGGTGAGCTCTACGAAGCGGAAGCTCGGGTCGTAGGCCGGGCGCATGTAGTCGAGGCGCGCCAACGGCGTCTCGGGGCCGGTGGCGGGGGTCTCGCAGCAGTTGGCCACGGCCTGCTTCATGTCAATCTGGCAGCGGTTCATCCAAGGCTCGAAGGGCACCTCGGCGCGGTATTTGATAGTCTCGCGCGACCCGGCCGAGTAGACCTTGGTGCCCTCGGGCAGGTCGTTGTTGCGCAGGTGGGTATAGTAGCGGTTGCGGCCGGCAATCTTGATGGCCGGCAGGGCCAGGGTGTCGCCGCTCTCGGCTGCACGGACCACGGGCGAGAATGTCACCTCTTTGTCGCGGCCGGGGTTTACGCTGCGCGGGTCGATGTCGAGGGCCACGACAAGCTCGTCGGCAACGCGGTTTACCTTGATGGCGTCGACCTTGAGCAGGGCATCCTGAGTGTCGGCGAAAGCCGGCATGGCGGCAGCGGCAAGCGCTGCGGCGGCTATTATGCGGGTTATGGCGTTCGTTTTCATTGTCAGAATGTGTAAACAAGGTTTATCGCGGCCTTTGTCGGACCTACGTAGTTATGAGGATGGTCACTGTCGACTTTCTGTCCGCAGTCGGCGCACTCGTATTTGTCGTAGCGCGTGTAGACCCAGCCGATGCCGATTTCGGCCTCGATGTTCCAGTGGCGGTCGAGAATCCACGAGTAGCCGTAGGCTATGCCCGCGCCTGCCATCCAGCCCTGGAAGCGGTAGTCCTTGAGCTTGCGGTAGTCGGTGCCGAGGAATTTGAACGGCATGTCGAGGTTGCCGAAGTTATACTGGCCACCCAACAGGTGAGCGCCCACAAAGTGACCCGAGAAAGCCTCGCAGAACCAGTAGCGTGCCTCGGGCTGCACCAGCCAGTGCTTCCACCGGTGGTCCTTGATGGCCCAGGCGTTGAGATTGGCGCTTAGGTCGCCCGTCCATTTGGGGGCGAACTTGACTTCTACGCCGCCATTGAGCGTGGCGGTAGCATCGTAGAGCAAGTTGGTCTTGATTGCTGCCTTCTGCGCGGCCGCCGGGAGCGCGAGGCCCACAAGGGCGAGCAGCAGGACTATAAATTTCACTTTCATGCCTTTTAGAAGCGGAAATGATTGGTTATCTTTTATCAAAATTTTGGTTTCCTGCAAGGCGTTGCCGCCTGCCGGGGGTACACACTTTGGCAGCTCTCTGCCACCATTCGCACACAGTGCCCCGACTATCAGCCATATATAATATGGCTTGCCGAGGCTCCCCTGTCTCCGACGCACTGCGGAGTTGCAATAAGGCTGAGGAGAGAGGGAATGCAAAGTTACGACCTTTCGCGACAACCGAGTTGCCATAGGGTAAAAAAGCGCGTTGACTTTGCGTAAATCGGCCCTCGCCAGGGCTGATATTGAGTACCCGGGGTGGCATATCGGTCAAGCTGGTTTATTTCCCGACCTGTAGTCGCCCGGCTTCATACCCGTAAAACGCACAAACGCACGGTGAAAGCTCGAGTGACTGGCAAAACCGCAATGCTCGGCTATGTCGGCAATGGGGGTGTCGGGCTCGTCGGTCAGAAGCCGCATCGCCTCGGCCATACGGCGGTCGCGAACATAGTCGCTGAAGCTCTCGCCAAGGCCATCGTTGAAGATTCGCGACAGGTAGGTGCGGTTGAGCGGCACAACGGCCTGAACGTCGGTCAACTTGAACGCCTGGTTGAAATATGGATGCTCGGTATCGAACCACTGCCTGATAGTGGCAGCATACTCGGGTATCCGAGTCTCGAACGATTCCTCTCCTGCCACCCCGGGCGCTTCCTCTGCCGCCGTAGCGACAGGCCGACGCCGGCGCAACCGCACGAAAAACACCACCCCGGCGGCTGCCGCCAATAAGACGACAGCAAGGAGAAGCTGAAGTGTTGTTAGTTGTAAAAGGAGCATTGAGGATAAGTAGGAGAATGAAGTTAGTGTTCGGTTAACAGTACGCAAATTTACATCATTTTCCCCATTGGTTATGCATCATTTTGCCACCGCGAAACTCAAAAAAAAAAAAAAAAACAAATTTTTGTTAATACTACGATTTCAAGCCACTTTTACTATCAAATTGCTAAAAATTACGTGCCAAATCATCGCACTACTGACGAGTGGCACCGAGCTGCCGAGCAGAAACATCGCGCTACCGAGCCGAGGCACAACACCCCTCGGCCAATGCTGAGCGGATAAAACAAAAGGAACAGGCGCAGTAGGAGCTTGAACCTCCTATTAGCCATCGCCTACCCAAGGCTTGTCTCGGAGAGCCAAGCTCCTACCCGGCTGTGCCTTTGTCCTTATATTTCCTCAAATCATCAAACCGCACCACCAGCCACCCTTCACCTTTTGTGACTTATGTCCTTATGTCCTTGTGTTTCCTCAAATCAGCGGGCCCATCAGCGGGCCTATCAGTAAACTTAACAAAATTTTATTTTGAACGTCACAAAAAATGTTATACCTTTGTAACGCATAACCAGCACCTGTCGCCCGGCAGGCATCTATATTATGAACAGGACTCTCATACTGGCCGTCGTAGCGCTCATCGCAGCCCTCGCCACACCGGCCACCACACATGCCCAAAACGACAGCGGCCGCCGCGTGCAGGTCGCCGGCATAGCATTTTACAACTTCGAAAACCTCTTCGACACCATCCCCAACAACCCCCTGGGCCGCGACGAGGAGTTCACACCCAAGGGTTCGCGACAGTGGGACGGCCGCAAATACTGGCTCAAAGTACACAACCTCGCCTACGCCATATCGCAGTTCAAGACCAAGACAACGCCCATAGGCCCGGCAATAATAGGCGTGAGCGAGATTGAAAACCGCTCGGTGATGGAAGACGTAGCAAACCAGCCCGAAATCAAGGCATGGAACCTGCAAATCGTGCACCACGACTCGCCCGACAAACGCGGCGTCGACGTGGGCCTGATGTACAATCCGCGATATTTCAAGCTCGAAAACGTGACCAACCACACCCTCACCGCCGTGCCCTTTGCCACCCGCGACCAGATGTGCGTCGTCGGGCAGCTCCTTGGCCAGCGCATTGCCGTGATTGTCAACCACTGGCCCTCGCGACTGGGCGGACAGGAGCAGAGCGAACCAAACCGCATCGCCGCTGCCGAGCTGTGCAAACACATTGCCGACAGCCTGTGGCGCGTCGACCCTGACATGGGCGTCATAATCATGGGCGACCTCAACGACGACCCCATGGACAAATCGTGCGCCGTGGCCCTGGGCGCCAAGCGCGACGCCAAAGGCGTCGAGGCACACCAATTCTTCAACCCCTGGTGGAACATCCTCGACCGTGGCATCGGCACACTGGCATATAAGAGCGCGTGGAACCTCTTCGACCAAATCATCGTGTCGGGCAACCTGGTCGACGCTCCCGACAACCGTTGGAACTTCTTCGAGGCCAAGGTGCTCAACTTCGACTTCCTCAAAGACACCGAGGGCAACCGCGTTGGCTACCCCAAGCGCACCTACGCCTCGGGCAGCTTCCTGGGCGGCTACTCCGACCACTTCCCCACCGAAATATTCCTCCGCCGATACATCGACAAAAAATAACTACCAATCTATCAAAATAAAATAAAGCTTATGAAAAAACTTTTACTCACCCTGGCCGTCGTTCTTATGGGCGTATCGGCAGCAATGGCAGAAACAGCCTCCTTCCCCGCAGATGCAACCGCAGGTTGGGGTGGATACTCGTGGTCTAAGACAGGCGACGACTACACCGCTACGGTGGGAAACTTTACATTCCTGTTAGCCAAAAACACCTCGGGAAATGATTTAATTGCTCCCGATGCAGCATCAATCCGTGTTTATGCCGGCGCAAAACTGACAATCACAGCTCCCGCTGGTTATGTAATGACAGAAGTTTCAGGTCTAACCGCTTCCAGCAGTAAAGCTCTCGGTACAAGTGTAGAAGGAACTGATTGGACCAACGAGACCGGAACAATCAAAGCCGCAGCCAACCAACCCATCAAGTTCACAGCCCAAAGTCCTCAGGCATCCATCACCTTTGACGGCGACGGCAAACAGTTGCGCATAAAAAGCCTGACAATCACTTACCAATCCAGCTCGGCCGCCACAAAGGCTGCTGCCAACCTGAAATTCCCGCAGTCAAGCTATACAGCCAATCTCGGCGAGGCTTTCACAGCCCCAACCCCTACCAAGGACACCGACGCAGCTATTACCTACACCTCCTCAAAGCCTGAGGTAGCAATAGTTGATGCCAACACTGGCGCAATCACTCTCGTTGCAGAAGGCACTACAACAATCACAGCCGAAACTGCAGAGACCGACAAATTCTACGCTGGCAAGGCTTCGTATACACTTGAGGTTGTCGACCCCAACAAGCCCGGCGCTACCATCGGCAACCCGATGACCGTAGCCCAGGCCCTCGAAGCTTGCGAAAGCAAACCCAAAGGCGTATATGTCAAGGGTATTGTCACCAAGGTTACAACTGAATATAGCAGCCAGTTTAAAAACGTGACTTTCAACATAGCCGACGAAGCCGGTAGCGAAGACGTGCTCGAGGCATTCCGCTCGGAATGGGGTGCTGAAGTAACACCCACCGAAGACAAAAATCCCCAGGTTGGTGCTACTGTAATTCTTTATGGCAACCTCACTGTTTACAACGGCAAGAAAGAATTTGACGCTAAAAACCAGATTGTAGCTTACACCGCACCCGCACTTCCCTCTGCCGGACTCTCTTTCCCCGAGGCAACCTACACCATCAACCTCGGCGAAACTTTCACCGCCCCCGCGCTTACAAAGACCACCGACGCAGCCGCAGCCTATACCTCGTCGAACCCTGCCGTTGCAGAAGTTGATGCCGCTACAGGCGCAGTTACCGTCAAGACCTACGGTTCGACCGTAATCACAGCCACGACCGCCGAAACCGCCACATATCTTGCAGGTGAAGCATCTTATACACTTGTAATCCTCAACCCCGCCATCACAGCAGAAAATCCCCTCACTGTTGCCGAGGCTCTTGCAGTATGCGAAAACGAACCCCACAACGTTTATGTCAAAGGTATCGTCACCGAAGTCACAACCAAGTACGACAGCCAGTATAATAACGTATCGTTCAACATTGCCGACGAAGCAGGGGCAACCGAAGTACTCCTTGCCTACCGCACTAAATGGGGCGAAGGTGTGACAGCAACAGCCGACAACAACCCCGAAGTTGGTGCAACCGTAGTTATCTGCGGCGACCTCAAAGTACATAACGGGACTAAAGAGTTCAGCGCCGGCAACATGATTGTCACCTATAATATCCCCACCGGCGTTGCCGAGATTGAGACTGCCGAGAATGCTCCTGTCGAGTACTTCAACCTGCAGGGCGTCCGCGTAGCCAACCCCGAAAACGGCCTCTATATCCGCCGCCAGGGCAACAAGGTTAGCAAAGTTATTGTAAAATAATTTAAGTTCCCCATACATTAAGCCTCGGAGAGCACCCCTCTCCGAGGCTTTTTTATTTGAGCCATCGCCTCATTGAGCAGGAGAAACATAAGGACATAAAGACACAATGTACATAAGGAATAATATCATCCTCTCGTAGGGTCGCGGCATGCCGCAATGTCACTAACTTAAGGCAAAAATGCCATCCGTCTCTCTCGTAGGGTTGCGGCATGCCGCAACCGGGTAGAGTGAACCATCTTCCTGATTATCAGTAATAAATGTTTTTGATACCCGGTCGCGGCATGCCGCGACCCTACTGGTGTATGTTTTAATAAAATGATTTTAACCGTTAAGTTAGCGACATTGCGGCATGCCGCGTCCCTACTGGTGGGCGGTTTGATAAAATGATTCTTCTCTATTAAGTTAGTGACATTGCAGCGTGCCGCGACCCCACAAGGGTACGAATGACGTACGCTTAAATTATAGACACACTCCTTTTCCTACCCCTTTTGTTCCTTTTTCTTTTATGCCATTATGTTTCCTCCCACCGGCATCAACAGCATCAACACAAACGCTCCTTAAAAGTTTTTCACTGCCATTATCACTCAGACCGCGAAAAAATTCGTAACTTTGCACCCGTATGTACTATATAACCAAACGCATAGAAATATCGGCCGCGCACCGCCTCGACCTACCCTACCAGAGCAAGTGCAGCGCCGTACACGGCCACAACTGGATAGTGACCGTGCATTGCCGCGCAGAATTTCTCAACGCCGCCGGCATGGTGACAGACTTTACCCATGTCAAAAGGCTGCTCGAAGAAAAGATGGACCACAAGGTGCTCAACGACGTGCTGCCATTCAACCCCACCGCCGAAAACATAGCGCGATGGATATGCGACAATGTCGAAAACTGCTACCGCGTAGACGTGCAAGAGAGCGAGGGCAACACAGCAAGCTATGAACGCGACTAAGACCTACAAGGTAAACGAAATCTTCTATTCCCTTCAGGGCGAGGGCTTTTATACCGGCACGCCGGCAGTCTTTCTCCGTTTTTCGGGCTGCAACCGCAAGTGCTCGTTCTGCGACACCGACCATGCCGACGGCCGCGAGATGACAGCCGACGAAATCGCCGACGCCTGCGCCGCCTACCCAGCCCGACACCTGGTCGCCACCGGCGGCGAACCCCTGCTACAGCTCGACAGCGACCTGCTGAGGATACTCAAAGCCAAGGGATTCTATGTGCAAATCGAAACCAACGGCAGTCTGCCCGCGCCGCCCGAAGTCGACTGGGTGACATGTTCGCCCAAAGACGCCCCCTGGCGCATCGACCGCGTCGACGAGCTCAAAATCGTATACCAGGGCCAGGACGTAGAGCAACTTGCCTCGGCCTTCGGCACGCCGCGCCGCTTCCTGCAGCCATGCTCGGGCACAAATACAGCCGAGACTATCGACTATATCCTCGCCCATCCGACGTGGCGGCTGTCGCTGCAAACACACAAACTGCTCGACATCAGATGAATCGTCTCGCCGCAATAATACTGACACTATTGAGTGCCCTCGCGGCCACGGCCTACCCATGGTCGCTGCCCGAGCGAGGCGACACCGCCGTGTGGTTTGTCGACGTCTACCCTGGGGCCGAGATTTTCCAACTCGAGGGCCACTCGGCCATCGCCGTACAAATACCGGGCCAGCCGACAGCAGTATATAATTACGGCGTGTTCGACTTCAACTCGCCAAACTTCGTGGGGCGCTTCGTCAAGGGCGAGACCGACTACATGGCAGTAAAATGGCCCTTCGACCCCTTCATGGCCGAGTATTACGAAGAAGGACGACGAGTTGTGGCCCACGAGCTCAACCTCGACAGCCTCACGCGCCGCCGGCTGCTCGACCGGCTCGAGTGGCAGGTGCGCCCCGAAAACCGCAGCTACCGCTACAACTACGTCAAAGACAACTGCGCCACGCGCCCACTGGCTGCCGTAGAGGGCGCGCTCGGCGACAGCATCGAGCTATCCCCCGCCCCCTTCGAAGCAAACTCATACCCGGTGATGACATTCCGCAACATCATGCGCCACTATCACCGCAACTACCCGTGGTACCAGTTCGGCATCGACCTGGCCCTCGGCCCTGGCATCGACTACCCCCTCAGCCGCCGCGAGGCAACATTTGCCCCCGCTGAGCTCGACATGATGTTAAAAAATGCCACCTACGGCGGCAAGCCCCTCGTAAAAAGCGAGGCTGTGCTCGTCGATGTCGCCCCCGATGCCGCTGTCTCCGGCCCCACGCCGTGGTATATTACCCCAATGGCTGTGTGCTGGGCCTTCTTTTTGTTCACACTGCTCATTACTGTTCGCGATGTTCGCCGCCACCGCGTCACGCGCTGGTTCGACGCGCTCTATTTCGGCATCCTCGGCCTCGCCGGGTGCGTGCTGACCTACCTCGTCTTCGTGTCGGTCCACGAGGCCACCTCGCCCAACTATCTCTACCTCTGGCTCAACCCCCTGTGCCTGCTCCCGACGGTATTAATTTGGTTAAAAAATTTCAAGACCGCACTTTTTTGCTACCAAATTGTTAATTTTGCAGTGCTGTTTCTCCTCCTGGCCGCATGGTACTGGCTCCCCCAGTCGGCCAACGCAGCCTTTCTGCCCCTGTTGCTGGCAGATATGATGCGTGCAGCCAGCTACATATACATAAACCGACCCTCACGAAAAGTTAATTGAAACGTCCATTTGACATAGCGATGTCGCGCCTGCTCCTTGCGCTGGTGGCCTCGATGGCTGCAATCAGTGCCGGGGCCGCCACACCCGAGCAGACCCGCCTGCTGGTGGGCATCATGGTCGACGGCCTCGACGCCGACCAGCTCGACCTGTTGCGCGAACGCTTCGGCCAGGGCGGTTTCAAACTTCTCGAGCAACAAGGCGTGACACTCACCGCCGACTACGGCACCTCGCTCGACGCCACGGCGGCAACTGCCACCATATTTACCGGCGCCGCGCCCTCGACCTCGGGCATCGGCGGCGACACCCACTTCGACCGCCGCACGCTGCGCAAATCGCCCGTCTATGCCGACCACGATGTGCTCGGCAACTTCTCGCCGAGCGGATTTTCGCCCAAAGCCCTCAGGGTGAGCAACCTCTCCGACGAGGCGCGCATAGCCTCGGGCGGCACCAACAACGTATATGCCGTGGCCGCGCAACCCGGCATGGCAATCAGCATGGCCGGGCACAACGCCACCAGCGCCCTGTGGCTCGACCACAAGACCGGCAACTGGGCATCGTCGACAGCCTACCCCGACATGCCTGTGGCGATTGCCGCGCGCAACCGCACGCTGCCACTGAGCGTGCGCCTCGACACCATGAGCTGGACGCCGAGCCTGGCCCCTGCCGACTACCCCGCCCTGCCCGACCACCTGACGCGCTACCCCTTCCGCTACGTCTTCCCCCGTGGCAACAGCGAACGCCTCGACATGTTCGCCGCCTCGCCCCTGCTCAACCGCGAGGTAACGAACGTCGCCGGCGAGCTCATCGTAAACCAGAAGCTCGGCCAGCACCCCGGCGTGACCGACGTTATCAACATCGCCTACACCCTGCAGCCCTTCACCTACGGCAAGTCTGCCGACAAGCGCGTAGAGCAGCAGGACGCATATATCAAGCTCGACCGCAACCTCGAGCAGCTATTCTCTACCATCAGCCGCCAGGTGGGCCTCGACCACGCGGTAATCATGCTGGCCTCGACACCGCCGCGCCCCCTGCGCCGCCGCGACGACGACCGCTTCAACCTGCCCTACGGCGAGTTCTCGGCGCGTAAAGCCGCCTCGCTGCTCAATCTCTACCTCATAGCCCTCCACGGCAACGGCGCATATATCAGCCACTTTACCGACGGCAACATCTACCTCAACCACAAGTTGCTCGAGGAGATGAAGCTCGACATCTCGGTCGTGCGCGCCGAGGCCGCCAAGCTCCTTGCAAGCATGACCGGCGTCGACCGCGTGCATACCCTCGACGACATCATTGCCGGCCATGCCGGTGAAAAGGCCGAGGCCCTGCGCCGCAACACCGTCGGCAGCAGCGCCGGCGACCTGCTTATCGAGGTGGCCCCCGGCTTCGAAATCATCGACGACTACAACGAGCTTGCCCCCACTGCCGGCCACTCGGGCATGGTGAGCTGCAGTGCCGCCGCCACGGCCCCGGTATTCATCTTCGCACCCGACGTTGCCGCCCAGACCATAGGCACGCCCGTCGATGCCCGCGCCATAGCCCCCACGGTGGCGCGAATCTTGCGCATACGGTCGCCCAACGGTGCCGCCGCCCCGGCCCTGGTCCTCACAAAAAAGTGAGCCGCCGGGCCACGTTATTTCCCTAATAATTCGTAACTTTGCAAATCAGCACCACGGCCCCGCAGGCCGTGGCAATAACAGCATATAAAAACACCGATATATAATGTCATTTGTAACCGTACTCAAAAAACTCTTCGGCGACAAGTCTACGCGCGACCTCAAGGCCATACAGCCCATACTTGCCAAAATCAAGGAGCAGATACCCGTAGTCGAGAAACTCGACAACGACGGCCTGCGCGCACGCATCAACGAAGTACGTGCCGACATCGCCGCTGCCACCGCAGCCGACAACGAGGCCATCGCCAAACTGCGCGGCGAGGTCGAGGCCCTGCCCTTCGACCAGCGCCAGCCACTGTGGGACCAGATTGACGCCCACGAGAAAAAAATACTCGACATAATCGAGGACAAGCTCAACGAGCACCTGCCCGTGGTCTTCGCCACCATGCGCGAGACCGCCCACCGCTTCGCCACAAACGATATTATCGAGGTTACAGCCACCCAGTTCGACCGCGACCTGGCCGGCCAGGGCCGAGAATTTGTAGCCATCGAGGGCGACAAGGCATACTGGAAAAACCGCTGGATGGCCGGCGGCAACGAAGTTAAGTGGGACATGACCCACTACGAGGTGCAGCTCATCGGCGGCATCGTGCTCCACCAGGGCAAGATTGCCGAGATGGCCACCGGCGAGGGTAAGACCCTCGTGGCAACGCTGCCCGTGTTCCTCCGTTCGCTCTCAGGCCGTGGCGTGCACGTCGTAACCGTCAACGACTACCTGTCGAAACGCGACTCGGAGTGGATGGGCCCGCTCTACATGTTCCACGGCGCGTCGGTCGACTGTATCGACAAGCACCAGCCCAACACCCTCGAACGCCGCCGCGCCTACGAGTGCGACATCACCTACGGCACCAACAACGAGTTCGGCTTCGACTACCTTCGCGACAACATGGCCATGGCCCCCGACGACCTCGTGCAGCGCAAGCACTACTACGCCATCGTCGACGAGGTCGACTCGGTGCTGATTGACGATGCCCGCACGCCCCTCATCATCTCGGGCCCCGTGCCACGCGGCGACGACCAGCTCTTCGACCAGTACAAGGCTAATGTTGAAAAAGTTGTCCGCGCCCAGCAGCGCCTCGTCACCGGCATCCTCGCCGAGGCAAAGACCAAACTCGCCAGCGAAGACAAGGAAGTCAAGAAAGAGGGCGCACTGCTGCTCTTCCGCGCCTTCAAGGGCCTGCCCAAGAACAGCGCGCTCATACGCTTCCTGAGCCAGGAAGGCATGAAGAACATTCTCCTCGAGACCGAGGCACACTACCTGCAGGACAACGCCCGCGAGATGCCCATAGTCACCGACCCGCTATATTTCGTCATCGACGAGAAGAACCGCTCGGTCGAGCTTACCGACAAGGGTATCGACGAACTCACCGGCTCGTCGCAAGACCCGCAGTTCTTCGTGCTGCCCGATATCGCCAGCCAGCTCAGCGACCTCGAGCATATCAGCGACCCGGCAGAGCGCCAGGAGAAAAAAGACGAACTCATGGCCAACTATGCCGTCAAGAGCGAGCGCGTGCACACCGTGACCCAGCTTCTCAAGGCCTACACCCTCTTTATGCGCGACCAGGAATATGTGGTCGACGACAACAAGGTAAAAATCGTCGACGAGCAGACCGGCCGTATCATGGAAGGCCGCCGCTACTCCGACGGCCTGCACCAGGCTATCGAGGCCAAGGAAGGCGTGAAGGTCGAAGCCGCCACACAGACGTTCGCCACCATCACGCTGCAGAACTACTTCCGCATGTACCACAAGCTGGCCGGTATGACAGGTACAGCCGAGACCGAGGCCGGCGAGCTATGGGACATCTACAAACTCGACGTAGTGACCATCCCCACCAACCGCCCCATAGCGCGTATCGACATGAACGACCGCGTGTACCGCACCAAGAAGGAGAAATACAAGGCGGTAATAGCCGAGATTGTCAAGATGGTCGAGGCCGGCCGCCCGGTACTCGTCGGCACTACGTCGGTCGAGATTTCCGAGCTGTTGAGCCGTATGCTCACCATGCAGAAAATCGAGCACCAGGTGCTCAATGCCAAGCTGCACCAGCGCGAGGCCGAGGTCGTTGCCCTTGCCGGCCGCAAGGGTTGCGTCACCATCGCCACCAACATGGCCGGCCGTGGTACCGACATCAAGCTCACCCCCGAGGTACGCGACGCCGGCGGCCTGGCAATCATCGGTACCGAACGTCACGAGAGCCGTCGCGTCGACCGCCAGTTGCGTGGTCGTGCCGGCCGTCAGGGCGACCCGGGTTCGTCGGTGTTCTTCGTTTCGTTCGAAGACCAGCTGATGCGTCTCTTCGCTACCGACCACGTGGTCAAGATGCTCGACCGCCTCGGCTTGCAGGAAGACGAGATGATAGAGCACAAAATCGTCAACAATGCCATCGAGAAGGCCCAGAAGCGTGTAGAGGAAAACAACTTCGGCATACGTAAGCGCCTGCTCGAGTTCGACGACGTGATGAACAAGCAGCGTACGTATATCTACGAACGCCGCCGCCACGCCGTACTGGGCGAACGCATCGGTGTCGACGTAATCAACATGCTCTACGACACTGTCGAAAACCTCATCGTCGCAAACGAGGCACCGGCCGACTATCCCGACCTCTGCACCGAGATATTCCGCGTACTCGCCATCGAGGCACCCTTTACCGAGGAAGAATACGCCAACATGCAGCGCGAGGAAAAAATCGAGAAGCTCCACGATGCCGCCGTCGAGGGCCTCGACCGCAAGAGCGACCGCATACGCGAGGTAGCCATGCCAGTGCTGCAGCAGATGAGTGCTGCCAACCCCGACTACGACGGCCCCATCCTGGTGCCCGTCACCGACGGCAAGCGCGTCTTCAACCTGCGCTGCGACCTACGCACCGCACTCAACACCGACGGCCGCTCGATTGTCAAGGAATGGCACAAGGCACTGATGCTCGTAACCATCGACGAACTGTGGAAAGAGCACCTGCGCGAACTCGACCAGTTGCGCCAGAGCGTGCAAAACGCCGCCTACGAACAGAAAGACCCCCTCGTTATCTACAAGGTAGAGTCGTTCCACCTCTTCGAGACCATGCTTGCCAACCTCAACGCCAAGGCCGTGTCGGCCCTGATGCGCGGCCAAATCTTCATGCGTCAGCCGGCACCTCAGCCCCAGGCTGATGCCGCCTCCCAGCTCGAGAAGCCGGCACCCAAGCAGCCCGACATCAAGGAGACCCAGGCCGAGCAGCGCCGCATACAGCCCAACTACCGCGCCACCAAGGCCGAACTCCCCGGTGCCGAAGAGCAGCGGCAGGCAGCATCGGCTTCGCAGGGTGAGAAAGAGAAACCCATGCCGGCCAAGGCCGCTCCCCGCGTAGGTCGCAACGACCCATGCCCCTGCGGCTCAGGCAAAAAATACAAAAACTGCCACGGCCGAGGTTTATAATTACTAAGCGACACTTCATATCCGCCACCGGCATTCGCAGCTTGTGGCGGATTTTTTATCCCCCCTTGTAGTTTTTTGAGCCACGGAAGCGTCTAATAGGCAAACGACGATTTTACTCACATGAGCATTAAAGAAAAGGACTTCGAAAAACTTGTGCGGCAACAGACAGCGACCGTCTACTCGGTGTGCTATATGTTCGCCTCGTCAAAGCCCGAGGCCGACGACCTGTTCCAGGAAGTGCTAATCAACCTTTGGAAAGGCTACGACAGCTTTCGCAACGGCTGCAACCCTTCCACATGGGTCTACCGCGTAAGCCTCAACACCTGTATCAGCCACAAGCGCAAACGCTCGGTCGACACGTCGCCGCTCGAAAACGCCGGGGCCGTGTCGGCATACGACGAAATCGAGCGCAACCCCCAGAACCGGCTTCTACACGACCGCATACGCCTGCTCGACCCTTTCGACCGTGCCATAGTACTGCTTTGGCTCGAAGACCTGCCCTACGACGAAATCGGCGCCATAACCGGCATATCGGCAAAGGCCGTCGGGGTAAGGCTGGTAAGAATTCGTGAAAAACTCAAAAAGCTACAATCATGACAAATCAAAACGACGAACTCGACCTGATGCGTCAGCAGATGCATGAATTGAAACAGGTAATCAACGAGCAAAATATAATCAACGAGCAATTATTGCGCCAGGTTATGGCCTCGAAATCGGCATGGATAAGACGATTTAGCCGCCTTGAGATATTTTTCGCGCTGCCCTATATTATATTGGCATTTCTCTTACTGAAATACTATGTAGGTATTTCATGGCTATTCTATGGCGCAACTGTGGCCATGGTGACAATCTCGATTGGTTTCGATGTGTATATTAACCGCATTGATGCCGGCGACTATGCCGACATGCCGCTGCTCGACCTAATGGAGGCCCTCGTGCGCAGGCGCCGCCATCGCCGCCTGCAATTGTTAATCGGGCTCCCCGTGGCAGCACTCTGGCTTATTTGGTGCATATACGAACTTTCAGGCACCCGGATATTCGAAGGGGCTTGGGTCGGATGCCTCATTGGCGGCATCGTCGGCGGACTGATTGGCATAAGAATAACTAACCGTGCACAGGCAACCGATGCCGAAGCCATAAAAGACATACGCAAGATAATCGACAGGCAGGAATAACACCGTCACGGTTTCGCGAAATTTTCGTACTTTTACCGTATCTTAGAAAAAAAACAATGGATACGGATACAAACGCACTGCTAAACCGCTGCCAACTGGTAGAAAACATAGTAAATAACATATCGGCGAAATATAACCACATAGCCGACACAAAATTTCAGGCCGACATCAACCGCCTTGTCAACCGCGCACGCGAATACGAGCATGGCACATTTATCGTCCTCGTCGTCGGCCCGGCAAAATCAGGCAAATCAACGCTTGTCAACCTACTTGCCGGCGACTATGTGAGCCCCACCAGCTTCTTAGAGTGCACTGTGCGCCCATCGGTTATATCGCGACGGAGCGACGGAGCCGAATCGAGCCTCACAGTTTACTCCGCCACAAATGCCGATGCCCGCATCGAGCAAGTCGACTCCTTAATCGACATAATTCGTGGCTTTGGGACCGAAGAAGAACTCGAAGGTGTAATCTGCGAAAAATTGCCCCTGACCGAAAAAAACATACGTGAGCGTGTGCAGCTCGGACTCGAAAAGAGCATCGATTCGCAAAACCTGTTGACCTCTATCCGCACCCATGGAGGCAAGCTACTGCAGGACAGGGTATTTATCATCGACATGCCAGGCTTCGACGGCGCATATCAGAATATCGACAACCCCGTCTACGAAACCATAGCCCAGCGCGCCGACCTGATAATATTCGTACAAAGCTCGAATGCCGCCTTTTCGAAGGTGTCGAAAGAATTCCTCGACATTCTCGCCGAGAACAATAGGAATGTGCCGGTCTGCTTGGTTCATAACGTGTTCGATGCCGCCTGGTGGCGCGACGAAGAAAGCAAGAAAGCAGTCATCGAGGGACAGCGAGATTTTGCATGTCGAGAAATCCACAACCGTGGCTTCGTTATCGACCAGGCCCATAGTTTCTGCATAAATCTCGGTGCCGTAGAAGACTACCGTAAAGGTATGCGCGACCCTGACGGCGATTTGGCCCGGGCCGATGCCGAGTTCGACCAGATGGAACAAGATATGTACAACCGCATCATAACCCGTCGCGACAGCATGAGGCTGACAAATGCCCTGAGCCGCGTGGCACAGACCCGCGACAAAATGGCAGAAAAAGTACAGGCCGAAATCGACAGTCTGACAGTTTCACTCGGTAACTATGACACACAGCGGGGCCTGCTCGACGACCTTCGCCACAGCATTGAGATAGCCGTACCAGAAATACCGGCTCCCGACCTTCAGATTGTGGCAACAAACGTAACCCTCGAATGCGATACCCAGGCCAACGGCATTAATCTCAATATCAAGAAAAGCAATTCAGAAGCCAAGAGCTTTGTCAGCGCACTGACTCAGTCAATCACAGCCGTCCTCAACGCCTCTCTGCCCCAGATATTCCGTCTTCAGGATATATCACAGGTACTGCATACTGCCTACCACCAACGACTCACCGAAATCGAGAGCGCTGTCATAGGCACCCCCGGCGCATCACGTGCCACACTGCTTACACGCCGGGAACTACAGACACCCGAACGTTTCGATGTGTCGGCCCTCATCAACATCGACAACATCGTGCCCGACAAGAGGTTCTGGAGCAAGCATTCCGGCGAAGAGCTTATACAATATATTGGTGTTGTGCGTGAACAAATAGCCCCGTCGCAGACTCCTAATCAGATTGCCAACCCCGGTATTCTCGCCCGCACCGACATACAAAGAATTTCGGCATCTGTCATTGCCGGTGTGCAAGACCTCGTACAGACTTACAACAACGCCTTGATGTCGTATTTCGACAGTGTATCGGCAGCCATCCTCGCCAACATACTGCCGGACTATGAGCAAACCCGCAGCAAGCTCGAAACGCTCAAGCAACTCAATGCCGACCTCAAAAAAATCACAATATGAGCCGTCGTAATATCATACTCATCATTGCCTTTATAGCCATCATCATAGTTATGATGGTGGCTGGCAATGTGATAATCGTGGCCGAGAAGCTTGCTACCGCTGCCCATTTCCCGGCTTTGGAATATATCATCTATGCCGTGCTTGCCGCGCTGTTTCTCTACATCTTTATCACGCCTATCGCGCGTATTCACATGACGCCCGAGCTGCCGCGCCTGTCGGTCGAACCGGGTGAAAACATGACGGCTCTGCGCGCCCTGGCGCAGTCGCTGGCCAAGAGCATGGACTATATTCCCGACAAGGCTGTGCGCCACTCTCATACCGAAAAATATCGACGCCGTGTAGCCATGGCCGGAAATAACGCCGCCGCCCTCAGCACCACTGTCGAAGAGGAAATCGCCAACCGTTTCAGCGGCAACGAAGAGTTGGACGTCAAGGGCATCAACAAGCGCATCACCGACTGGGCTGCAAGCTCGTTTATGATTACCGCCGTGTCGCAAAACGGCAAGTTCGACACCATCAGCAGCATCTATATCAACATCCGCATGATTTCCGACCTTGTGCGTGCCGCAGGTTTCCGACCCACGCGCAGGCAGATGTTCAGGCTATACTCTACCGTGTTGGTTACAAGCCTGATGACCTTCGTTCTTTCCGACGCACTCGATGATACGCCCGACGTGTCACCCTTTGCACACCTTGGTGAAGATGCTGCCGATGATGCCGCCACCGATGATGACAGTGCGTTTTCGCCATACGCAATACTCAAAAGCATCAAAATCCCGGGCTTCGTGCTCGGCAGCGCTCTCGACGGTGCGGCAAATGCATTAATGACTATGCGAATAGGCTATATCACATCGAGTTACCTCACGGAAGGTGCCCAGGCCTTCCGTGGGTTGGCAGCAAAACGCGCCATCAAACGCCAGGCCATGCGTCAAGCCTTCTCTGGTCTTCCATCGGTCATTGCAGCCGGCTCGTCGGTAATCGGTAAGACAGCCACATCGGCCCTGCTCAAAATATTCAAGAACCAGGCCTCATAATTTAAATTTTAGACGATGATATTTGGTTAGTCGCGACATTATAAGTATTTTTGTCATGAACTAACCAAATAACTATCTTCAACATTATGCAGGTAAAAAGGATTTTGCTCCCGGCCATAGCGGCCATTGGGATGCTCGTCGCAGGCCACGCATACGCCCGCGACATAAGAGTTATGACCTATAACGTGCGCAGCGGACTAGGAATGGACAGGGTACGCATCCCCCAACGGCCTGCCGCTGTCATTGCGGCACTACAACCCGACATTGTGGCCGTGCAAGAGCTCGACAGTGCCACCATACGCAGCAACAAACAATATGTTCTCGGCGAAATTGCCGCCAGGACGGCCATGATGCCGCTATACGCTCCCGCGATAGAACATAATGGCGGACGCTATGGCATTGGCATGCTATACCGCCAAAAGCCCCTGAGTGTCAAAAGTATAGAGCTGCCCGGCACTGAAGAAATACGTCGACTACTCATCTCAGAATTCAACGACTTCGTTGTGGCCTGTACACACCTGTCGCTCACGCCGGCCGACGCCCTTGCCTCGACCGATATAATACGCCGCGAAGCTGCATCATACGCTCCTAAACCGTTCATCCTCATGGGTGACTTCAACTCAGTGCCCGACTCCGAAGTAATAAAAAGGCTCAAAGAAGACTTCGTGATGATTGGCAAGGAGGACACACCAACCTTCCCGGCTGACAATCCCGACCGCCAGCTCGACTACATCATGGTTGCCAACTGCCCCGATGTCTACGGCCACAATGTGCGCGTCATAGCTGATACAATCTCTTCTGACCACAGGCCGGTCGTGGCGACCATCAGCTTACCGACTCCGGTAGAGGAAATCTTCGGCTCCAATATGCCCTATCTGCAAAACGTCACTCCCGACGGCGCGACAATAATGTACCAGACCAATGTACTATGCAGCTCAAAGGTCGAGTTTGGCACCGACACAGCCGCCCTCAAATCGGCTCGGCAGCTTGTCGGCGGACAGGAAATGGTACACGACATACAGCACAAGGTACGTCTCGACAGCCTCATCCCCGGGGCAACATATTTCTACCGTGTGCGCGCACGCGAAATACTCGACAACCAGGCATATTTCAAACGCTTCGGCCGCGAGGCTGTTACACCCTTCTATAGCTTCAAAGTGCCCGAAAAGAACGGCAAGGACTTCACGACTCTTATTCTCAACGACCTCCACGGCAACAAGACCCTTATCAATGCTATGTCGCGACTGGCGGCCGACATACCCCACGACCTGATAATATTCAACGGCGACTGTCTGAGCGAACCATCGAGCCGCGCCGCCGCCATCGCCGACCTGCAGTCATTGGTACACGCCTTCGACCTTGCCGACAATCACGGCCTTTTCATACGCGGCAACCACGAAATCCGCAACGCATACTCGTCGGGGGCACCGTCGCTCTTCGACCGTCCCGGCGATGTGACCTACGGGGCTTTCACGCTCGGCGACATACGTTTTGTCACCCTCGACTGCGGCGAAGACAAGCCCGACGACACATGGGTGTACTACGGGCTTAACGATTTCACCGACCTGCGCCGACAACAGGCCGACTTCTTGAAAAAGGAACTCAAGTCGAAAGACTTCAAAAAAGCCTCGCGACACCTATTGATTCACCATATCCCCGTCTGGGGCAACACCGACAAATATCAGCCCTGCACCGAGATGTGGGCGCCGCTCCTCGCCAAAACCAACTTTGACGCCGACATAGCCGGCCATACACATCGCTATAATGTCATCAAGGCAAAAGCCCAGGGCAACCCGGCCCTGACCATCGTAGGCGGTGGCCCGGAACTGAACGCAGCCACTATGACAGTGGTCGAGAAGAAAGGCAACCGGTTAGAAATCCGTGTACTCGATGCCTCGGGTAGCGTCCTCGACAAGTTCGAGTTATAGCCCGCTGCACCTTGTGCCGAGTTCTACGACCTCGCAGTCGCGCATAGCAGCACCGTCAATGACAAGGCGTATGAGTGTACGCACCTTCTGCCAGCCCTGATTGCCGGCCGCTCCCGGATTGACATGCAGCAAGCCAAGCTCTTTGTCATACATCACTTTGAGTATGTGGGAGTGGCCGTCGACCATCAGCCCTATGCCATTTTCGCGGAGAAGTTTTTTCATACCCGGGGCCCAGCGTCCCGGGTAACCGCCTATGTGCGTCAGCAACACCCTCACATCCTCGACCATAAAAATGTCGAGTTCGGGGCACTTGCGACGCACCATGCCGGTGTCTACATTGCCGGCCACGGCGCGGACGGTAGGCACAATGTCGGCCAACCGCTCTATTATATCGTAGTCCCCCACGTCGCCGGCATGCCACACCTCGTCGCAATCGGCAAAATGGACAGCGAAACGGTCGTCCCACATGCCGTGGGTGTCGCTGAGTATGCCAATCCGTTTCATGGGTTATAGAGGTCGTGGTTATAGAAATCCATAATCTGCCGCGCTTGCTCGAGGGCTGTTGCGGCAGGGCCGTCGGGTTCTTCGGCAGCCGAGCGTGCATAAAGGCTCATGGCCTCGCCACGCCGACCGCGCTTCCATGCCACGCGGCCAAGCATATATAGCGACCAGGCATCCTCTCGCCCGTCGAGCAAAGCCTCGACCTCGTCGAGCCTGTTCGCCTCAAACAAACTTGTAATCTTGTCTTTATCCATAAATGAACTAATGTTAAACGCCACTCTCCACTGGGTAGATTTGGTCTTTGGCAAGTTGCTGATATAATACATAAAGACAAAAATCTCAAAAGTTACATAAAGTCTTTATGTCCTTTATGCCTTTGTGTCTTTTTGTTTCTTCCAATCAGACTACCACCACTTTCTCGGATACGGAGTAGCGCAATTTTACCTCTAATATACAATAGACCTCGGAGAGGCAGCCTCCCCGAGGTCTAATTTTTCTATAGCGTAACCTGACGAGTCAGGCCGTTGTTATCAGTCGTTGGTTACTTCGACTGCTTCGACATCGACTGGCCTTGAACGGTAGTCGTTGACGGCGTCGGCATCGTCGCTGCTGGTCACAACCAGGCTGTCGTACTCGCGCAGACCTGTACCGGCAGGGATGAGGTGACCGCAAATCACGTTCTCCTTCATACCCTCGAGCGGGTCGGTCTTGCCCTGGATAGCGGCCTCGTTGAGCACCTTGGTAGTTTCCTGGAACGATGCAGCCGAGATAAAGCTCGATGTCTGCAATGCGCTACGGGTAATACCCTGGAGGATTTGCTCGGAGGTTGCAGGCTGGGCATCGCGGACGATTACCTGCTTGAGGTCGCGCTGCTTGAGAAGCGAGTTCTCGTCGCGCAACTTGCGGGCGGTGATAATCTGGCCTTCCTGCAGCGTCTCGCTGTCACCCGGGTCTACGACATATTTCTTACCCCAGATACGGTCGTTCTCGTCGATGAAGTCGCGTTTGTCGACTATCTGCTCGGGCAGGAAGTTGGTATCGCCGGCATCGAGGATTTTGACCTTGCGCATCATCTGGCGCACGATAACCTCGAAGTGCTTGTCGTTGATTTTCACACCCTGCATACGGTAAACGTCCTGTACCTCGTTGACGATATACTCCTGCACGGCTGTCGGGCCCATGATGTTGAGGATGTCGGCCGGGGTGATGGCACCATCGGAAAGTTTGGTACCGGCACGCACAACGTCGTTCTCCTGCACGAGGAGCTGCTTCGACAGGGGCACGAGATATTTCTTGGGGTCGCCGAATTTCGGGGTGATGGTAATCTCGCGGTTGCCTCGTTTGATTTTTCCGAAAGTCACCTGGCCGTCAACCTCTGCAACAATGGCGGGGTTCGACGGGTTGCGTGCCTCGAAGAGCTCGGTAACACGGGGCAGACCACCGGTGATATCGCCGGCACCCTCGGTAGTACGGGTAATCTTGGCAAATGTGTCGCCGGCCTCGATTTCCTCGCCCTCCTTGTAGATGAGGTGCGCGCCCACGGGCAGCGAGTATGTGGCCAAGATGTTGCCTGTAGCGTCGAGAATTTCGACAGAAGGCACATGCTGGCGGTCACGCGACTCGATAATCACGCGGTCTTCGGTGGCGGCGTGGCCCTCGGAGTCGTTGCGGAAGGTTACGTTCTCAATCAGGTCGATATAGTGAACCTTGCCCGAGAACTCCGAGATGATGACGTTGTTGAAGGGGTCCCACTCGCACACTACGTCGCCGGGCTTGAGCTCGGCACCGTTGCCGAAGAAGAGCTTCGAACCATAGGGGATTTGTGCGCTCATCAACTGCAGGCCGGTGTTGTTGTCGTAGATGCGCATCTCGGCAAGACGGCCGATGACTACTTCGTAGCCCTTGTCGGTCTTGACGGTACGTACCTCTTCGAGTTCGAGCTTGCCGTCGTATTTCGACACCAGTTTGTTGGCAGCCGAGGTGTTGGTTGCCACACCACCGACGTGGAATGTACGCAGGGTAAGCTGTGTACCGGGTTCGCCAATCGACTGGGCAGCGATTACGCCGACAGCCTCGCCCTTCTGCACCATGCGGAGGTTCGACAGGTTGCGGCCATAGCACTTGGCGCAGACACCGCGTTTGCTCTCGCAGGTAAGGACTGAACGGATTTCGACACTTTCGATGGGCGATGCGTCGATGATATCGGCTGCATCGTCTTTGATTTCCTCGCCGGCAGCAACGATGAGTTCGCCGGTGATGGGGTGTATGATGTCGTGGACAGAAACACGGCCGAGGATACGTTCGCCAAGCGAGGCGACAACCTCGTCGTTGTTCTTGATTGCCGTACATACCAGGCCGCGCAGGGTGCCGCAGTCTTCCTCGTTGATAATCACGTCGTGTGCCACGTCGACAAGACGGCGTGTGAGGTAACCGGCATCGGCGGTCTTAAGGGCAGTATCGGCAAGACCCTTGCGGGCACCGTGCGTCGAGATGAAGTACTCGAGCACCGAAAGACCTTCCTTGAAGTTCGCAAGAATCGGGTTCTCGATAATCTGGCCGCCTTCGGCACCGGCCTTCTGGGGCTTGGCCATAAGGCCACGCATACCGGCAAGCTGGCGAATCTGGTCCTTAGAACCACGGGCACCCGAGTCAAGCATCATGTAGATGGCGTTGAAGCCCTGGTTGGCCTCACTCATCTGCTTCATAAGGATGTTGGTGAGGCGGGTGTTGACCTGTGTCCAGATATCGATAATCTGCTGGTAACGTTCCTTATCAGAGATAAAGCCCATCTGGAAGTTCTGCATCACCTCGTCGACCTGGCGGTAGCCTTCGGCAACGATTTCTTCCTTTTCTGGCGGTATGAGCACGTCGCCGAGGTTGAACGACAAACCACCCTTGAAGGCCATGTAGTAACCGAGGTTCTTGATATCGTCGAGGAACTTGGCCGAACGGGGTATGCCGCATTTCTTGATGACGCGGGCGATGATGTCGCGGAGTGACTTCTTAGACAGGATAGTATTGATATAGCCAATCTGCTCGGGCACATACTGGTTTACCAGCACGCGGCCGACCGATGTGTCCTTAACCAGGTGGCGGATTTTGTTGCCGTTCTCGTCTACGTCGTCGACCATCACGGTAATGGGTGCGTGCAGGGTCACGCGGCCCTCGTTATAGGCAATCTGTGCTTCTTCGGGGCCGTAGAAGATATGGCCCTCGCCCTTGTCGCCGGGGCGCAGCTTGGTGATGTAATAAAGACCGAGTACCATGTCCTGCGAGGGCACGGTGATAGGTGCGCCGTTGGCAGGGTTGAGGATGTTGTGCGAACCGAGCATGAGCATCTGGGCCTCGAGGATTGCCTCGTTGCCGAGAGGCAGGTGCACGGCCATCTGGTCACCGTCGAAGTCTGCATTGAACGCCGTACATGCGAGGGGGTGGAGCTGGATTGCCTTGCCCTCAATCAGTTTGGGCTGGAAGGCCTGGATACCGAGTCGGTGAAGTGTCGGGGCACGGTTGAGCAACACGGGGTGGCCTTTCATCACATACTCGAGGATATCCCAAACGACGGGTTCCTTGCGGTCGACAATCTTCTTGGCGCTCTTGACGGTCTTGACTATGCCGCGCTCTATGAGTTTGCGTATGATGAAGGGTTTGTAGAGCTCGGCGGCCATGTTTTTGGGCAGGCCGCACTCGTGCATCTTGAGCTCGGGGCCTACGACGATTACCGAACGGGCCGAGTAGTCGACACGCTTACCGAGGAGGTTCTGACGGAAGCGGCCCTGCTTGCCCTTGAGCGAGTCAGAAAGTGACTTGAGGGGGCGGTTGGCATCGCTCTTGACAGCCGACGACTTGCGCGAGTTGTCGAGGAGCGAGTCTACAGCCTCCTGGAGCATACGTTTCTCATTGCGCAGAATCACCTCGGGAGCCTTGATTTCAATCAGGCGTTTGAGACGGTTGTTGCGGATGATTACGCGGCGGTAGAGGTCGTTGAGGTCGGAGGTTGCGAAGCGGCCGCCATCGAGGGGCACAAGGGGGCGCAACTCGGGAGGGGTGACAGGCACGGCGTGGAGTATCATCCACTCGGGCTTATTGCGGTGGCGCGAGGCGCGGAATGCCTCTACTACCTGCAGGCGCTTGAGGGCCTCGGTCTTACGCTGCTGCGAACCTTCGTTGTTACTCTGGGTGCGCAGTTGGTTGGCGAGGGTATCGAGGTCGAGCTCCTTGAGGAGGTCGTAGATAGCCTCGGCACCCATCTTGGCAACGAACTTGTCGGGGTCGCCGTCTTCGAGAAGCTGGTTCTCGCGGGGCAGTTTGTCGAGCACCTCGAAGTATTCTTCCTCGGTAAGCAGCTCCATCTTGGCAATCTCGCGCTCGGGCGAGGTGCCGATTTTCATGTCCTGTGCCGCACCGGGGTTGATGACGATGTAGCGCTCGTAGTAGATGATGGAGTCGAGCTTCTTAGAGGGCAGGTTGAGCAGGTAGCCTATCTTGTTGGGAAGCGAACGGAAGTACCAGATATGAGCCACTGGCACAACGAGACGGATGTGTCCCATGCGTTCGCGACGCACTTTCTTTTCGGTGACTTCTACAGAGCAGCGGTCGCAGACAATGCCCTTGTAGCGGATGCGCTTGTACTTGCCGCAATGACATTCATAGTCCTTGACCGGGCCGAAGATACGCTCGCAGAAGAGGCCGTCGCGCTCGGGCTTGTAGGTGCGGTAGTTGATAGTTTCGGGCTTGAGGACTTCACCGCTCGACTTCTCGAAGATTTCCTCGGGCGATGCGAGACCGATAGAAATCTTGGAGAAGACGTTCTTTGCTTTATTTTCTTTTCTAAAAGCCATATATGGTGTTTGTGTCTTTAGAGATTGGTGATGGGAGAGAATGTCAATTCTCCAAATTGATGCTCAGGCCGAGACCCTGGAGCTCGTGGAGGAGTACGTTGAGCGACTCGGGAATACCCGGGACGGGCATCGGTTCGCCCTTGACAATAGCTTCGTAAGCCTTGCTGCGGCCATTGACATCGTCACTCTTGATTGTGAGGATTTCCTGCAGGACGTGTGCGGCGCCGAATGCCTCGAGCGCCCAGACCTCCATTTCACCGAAGCGCTGGCCGCCGAACTGTGCCTTACCGCCGAGAGGCTGCTGGGTAATGAGTGAGTACGGGCCGATAGAGCGGGCATGCATCTTGTCTTCGACCATGTGGCCGAGCTTGAGCATGTAGATTACGCCCACGGTGGCAGGCTGGTCGAAGCGTTCGCCCGTGCCGCCGTCGTAGAGGTAGGTCTTGCCGTAGCGCGGAAGGCCGGCCTTGTCGGTCCACGAGTTGATGTCGTCCATGGTGGCACCGTCGAAAATCGGTGTGGCGAATTTCTCGCCGAGTTCGCGGCCGGCCCAGCCGAGCACGGTCTCGAACACCTGGCCCAGGTTCATACGCGAAGGCACGCCCAGGGGGTTGAGCACGATATCGACAGGAGTACCGTCGGCGAGGAAAGGCATGTCTTCCTGGCGCACGATGCGCGACACGATACCCTTGTTACCGTGGCGGCCTGCCATCTTGTCGCCCACGCTGATTTTACGCTTCTTGGCGATATATACTTTGGCTATCTGCATGATACCCGAGGGGAGCTCGTCGCCGATTGAAATATCGAATTTCTTGCGGCGCAGCTCTGCATCGATTTCTTTGTATTTCTGCAGGTAGTTGATAATGGTCTGGCGGATAAGCTCGTTCTTGTGTTCGTCGCTTGTCCAGTTGCTCAGGCTCAGTGTGTCGTAGTTGATGCCGCGAAGCACTGCTGCCGAGAATTTTGCACCCTTGGGCACAATCTCGCTGCCGAGGAAGTCGTGTACGCCGTTGCTGGTGAGGCCGTCGGTAAGCACGAGGAGTTTGTCGACGAGCACATTGAGCAGTGCGTCGAGCTTGGCTTCGTATTCTTCGTCGAGCTTGGGCAGAAGGGCGTTGGCAGTCTTGCTCTTTTTCTTCTTGGCGGCACGCGAGAAGAGGTTGGTGCCGATAACCACACCCTTGAGCGAGGGCGAAGCCTTGAGTGAGGCGTCCTTGACGTCGCCGGCCTTATCGCCGAAGATTGCACGCAGCAGTTTTTCTTCGGGGGTGGGGTCGGACTCGCCCTTAGGGGTAATCTTGCCAATCATAATGTCGCCGGGCACTACGTGGGCACCGACGCGGATGATACCGCGCTCGTCGAGGTCCTTGGTGGCATCCTCGCTCACGTTGGGGATATCGTTGGTAAGTTCTTCCATACCGCGCTTGGTCTCGCGCACCTCGAGGGCATATTCGTCGACGTGTACCGAGGTAAGGATATCGTCGCGGACAACGCGCTCGTTGAGCACGATGGCATCCTCGTAGTTGTAACCCTTCCAGGGCATGAATGCCACCTTGAGGTTGCGGCCAAGGGCGAGTTCGCCGTTTTCGGTGGCGTAGCCCTCGGTGAGGATGTCGCCGGCGTGTACGCGCTGGCCCTTGGTACAAATGGGGCGAAGGTCGATAGTGGTGCTCTGGTTGGTCTTGCGCCACTTGGGTATGCGGTAGGTCTTGACAGGCTCGTCGAAAGCCACAAACTGCTCTTCGTCGGTGCGGTCGTAGCGGATGCGGATGGTGGTCGCATCTACAAACTCTACCACGCCCTCGCCTTCGGCGGCAATCTGTGTGCGGCTGTCGCGTGCAAGCTGGGCCTCGATACCCGTACCGACAATCGGAGCCTCGCTGCGCATCAGGGGAACGGCCTGGCGCATCATGTTCGAACCCATGAGGGCGCGGTTGGCATCGTCGTGCTCAAGGAAGGGGATGAGCGATGCGGCAATCGACGCAATCTGGGCAGGGGATACGTCCATGAGCTCGATTTGCGACGGCGGAACGACGGGGAAGTCGGCATCGCGGCGGGCCTTGACGGTCTTGCGGATGAAGGTGCCGTCGTCGTTGAGGGGCGCGTTGCCCTGGGCGATGGTCTTGCCTTCCTCGATTTCGGCTGTCAGGTAAACAACGTCGTTGTTGTCGAGGTTTACACGCGAGTCCTCAACCTTGCGGTAGGGAGTCTCGATGAAGCCGAGATCGTTGATTTTGGCATATACGCACAGCGACGAGATAAGGCCGATGTTGGGGCCTTCAGGAGTCTCGATAGGACACAGGCGCCCGTAGTGGGTATAGTGCACGTCGCGCACCTCGAAGCCGGCGCGCTCACGCGACAGACCGCCGGGGCCGAGGGCCGACATACGGCGCTTGTGGGTGATTTCGGCCAGAGGGTTGGTCTGGTCCATGAACTGCGACAGGGCATTGGTGCCGAAGAAGGTGTTGATGACCGACGAAATCGTCTTGGCGTTGATAAGGTCGGTGGGAGTGAACACCTCGTTGTCGCGCACGTTCATGCGTTCGCGAATGGTACGCGACATGCGGTTGAGGCCGACGCCGAACTGGTTGGAGAGCTGTTCGCCCACGGTGCGCACGCGGCGGTTCGACAGGTGGTCGATATCGTCGACGTCGGCGTGGCTGTTAATCAGCTCGATGAGATATTTGATAATGGCTATGATATCCTCCTTGGTCAGCACTTTGACATCCATGCTGGTAGTGAGGCCGAGCTTGCGGTTGATGCGGTAGCGGCCCACGTTGCCAAGGTCGTAGCGCTTCTCCGAGAAGAAGAGGTTGGTAATCACCTCGCGCGCGCTGGTCTCGTCGGGAGCCTCGGCGTTGCGCAACTGGCGGTAGATATATTCGATAGCCTCTTTCTCCGAGTTAGAGGGGTCTTTCTGGAGGGTGTTGAAGATAATCGAGTAGTCGCTGGCGTTGGCGTCTTCCTTATGCACAAGTATATAGGGCACGCCCGACTCGATAATCTTCTCTACGTTTTCGGCTGTGATTTCTTCTTCACGCTCTACGATAATCTCGTTGCGCTCGAGCGTTGTCACCTCGCCGGTATCTGAATCGACGAAATCTTCGACCCACGATTTGACCACGCTACCGGCCAGGCGGCGCCCAATCATCTTTTTGAGGTTGGTCTTATTTACTTTAACCTCCTCGGCAAGGCCGAAAATCTCGATGATGTCCTTATCGGTCTCGAGGCCGATGGCACGCAGCAGTGTGGTTACGGGTAATTTCTTCTTACGGTCGATATAGGCATACATCACATTGTTGATATCCGTGGCGAACTCAATCCAAGAGCCACGGAAGGGGATGATGCGTGCCGAGTAGAGTTTGGTACCGTTGGCATGTGTGCTCTGGCCGAAGAAAACACCGGGCGAACGGTGGAGCTGCGATACGACTACGCGCTCGGCACCGTTGATGACGAAGGTGCCTTTCTCGGTCATATAGGGTATCTGGCCCAGGTACACGTCTTGTATTTCGGTAGCGAAATCCTCGTGCTCGGGGTCAGTGCATGAAAGTTTCAGTTTTGCCTTAAGGGGTACGCTGTACGAATATCCGCGCTCAAGACACTCCTCGATTGTATAGCGAGGGGGGTCGATGTAGTAGTCGAGGAACTCGAGCTGGAAGTTGTTGCGGGTATCCGAAATGGGGAAGTTTTCGGAAAATACCTTGTAAAGGCCCTCGTTGGTGCGCTTTTCCGGCGGCGTGTCGAGCTGGAAGAAGTCGCGGAACGACTTGAGCTGCACCTCAAGGAAATCGGGATAGGGGAACGGGCTCTTTACAGTGGCAAAGTTAACGCGGGGTTTGTCGTTTTTGGATGACATTTAAGAAGAAAAATTTTGCCGTTATCGAAAAGGTAGGAATTTCAGGCAGAGTATGTTTCATCAGAATGAGGGAGACCTCGGCCTGTGTGTATAAATTCGTGCCACACGGTGGCAGCACTATCAGACAAGGAATCGGCCTGCATTATTACCGGCGGCGCCGCGCGCGCAGACAAACCGGGAAAAACATTAGGCGAAATCGTCATGGCGGCAATTGCCGCACACCCCGCCGGCACAACGGAAACAAGTGCCAATCGGCTGAAAGACTGCTGTCGTTAGCGACACACGAGTCGGCGGTAAGACGTCGCAACGGGCGACCCTTGCTGTATATGTTAGAAGGAGAGGGACTAAACGACACAAAAGGTTAAGAATCACCCGGTGAGGGGATTCTTAACCCAAGTGCCTGATATTCAGACAATATTATTTGAGTTCGACTTTGGCGCCAACCTCTTCGAGCTGAGCCTTCATAGCTTCAGCGTCGGCCTTAGCAAGACCTTCTTTTACAGTGTTGGGGGCACCGTCAACGAGCTCTTTAGCTTCTTTCAGACCAAGGCCGGTGAGCTCTTTTACGAGCTTAACGACTTTGAGTTTCTCAGCACCTGCCTCAGCGAGAACTACGTCGAAGCTGGTTTTCTCTTCGGCAGCTGCACCGGCAGCGGCGGGACCGGCTGCAACAGCGACAGCAGCGGCGGCGGGTTCGATGCCGTATTCGTCCTTGAGAATCTGGGCAAGTTCGTTTACTTCCTTTACAGTGAGGTTTACGAGTTGTTCAGCAAAAGCTTTTAAATCTGCCATTTTTGTATGGATTTTTGTTGGTTTTTAATCTTATTAGTTTTCTTTGTTCGAAAGAGTCTCGAGCAGGCCGTGGATAGTCGTAGCTCCCGACTGAAGAGCGCTGACAACGTTCTTGGCAGGCGATTGCAACAGGGCGATAACGTCTGCGATGAGTTCGTGTTTGCTCTTGATAGCAGCCAGGGCGTCGAGCTGGTCGGCACCGAGGTAGACTGTTTCTTCAACGTATGCGCCTTTGAGCTTGGGCAGTTCGTCGCCCTTCTTCACAAAGTCTTTGAGGAGCTTTGCGGGTGCATTACCCACGTTGGTGCACATCAGCGATGTCGACTCTTTCAGGGCCGGGTAAAGCTCGCTGTAGTCACCGTCGAGGCTCTCGAGGGCCTTGTGGAGGAGTGTGTTCTTGACAACGACAAGTTTGATGTCGGCGTCGAAGCACGCACGGCGCAGTGCCGATGTCTTCTCTGCATCGAGTCCGGCAGTCTCTACAAGGTAGAAGCCGCTGTACTGACGCAGGGTGTCGGCGATTTTGTCTATGATGAGGGCTTTATCTTCCTTTTTCATGTTGTCGTGTGGTTGTGGGGTTAAGCATCAACAGATTTGGGGTCGACCTTGACACCCGGACTCATTGTGCTGGAAAGATAAATGCTCTTGATGTAGGTGCCTTTTGCCGTAGCGGGTTTGAGCTTAATCAAGGTATTGATGAACTCGCGTGCGTTGCCCAGCATTGCTTCGGGAGTAAACGAAACTTTGCCAATCGAGGTATGCACGATACCGTTCTTGTCAACCTTGAAGTCAATCTTACCTTTCTTGACTTCTTCTACAGCCTTAGCCACATCTACAGTGACAGTGCCGCTCTTGGGGTTAGGCATCAGGCCACGGGGACCGAGGATACGGCCCAGAGCACCAATCTTACCCATGATGGCGGGCTGAGTAATGATAACGTCGACGTCGGTCCAACCACCTTTAATCTTCTCGATATATTCGTCGAGACCTACGTAGTCAGCACCGGCGGCTTTGGCGGCAGCTTCGGCGTCGGGGGCACAAAGCACAAGTACGCGGATTTGTTTACCTGTGCCGTGGGGCAGTGTTACCACACCACGTACCATCTGATTGGCCTTACGGGGGTCGACACCCAGGCGGACGTCGATGTCAAGAGAAGCATCAAACTTGGTGAAGGTCATTTCCTTTACCAGTTCGCAAGCTTCTGCCAAGGTATAGCTCCTCCCAGCTTCAAGCTTCGATAAGGCTACTTTCTGATTTTTTGTAAGTTTGCTCATCTTGGTGAAGTTTTTAGTTGTTAGAGGGGAATTGACCTTTGACGGTGATACCCATACTTCTGGCCGTACCGGCAACCATTCGCATAGCGGATTCTATGGTAAAGCAGTTGAGGTCGGGCATTTTGTCGGCGGCAATTTCACGTACCTGGTCCCAGGTGATTTCGGCTACCTTTGTGCGGTTAGGCTCTTTCGAGGCCGTCTTGATTTTGGCGGCTTCCTTGAGCTGTACGGCCACAGGGGGAGTCTTTACTACGAAGTCGAAAGACTTGTCTGTGTAATATGTGATTACGACAGGCAGAATCTTACCGGCTTTGTCCTGGGTACGGGCATTGAATTGCTTGCAAAATTCCATGATGTTGATACCCTTCGAACCCAGAGCGGGGCCTACAGGAGGCGAAGGGTTTGCAGCACCACCCTTAATCTGCAATTTGATTTGTCCAGCAATTTCTTTAGCCATGGTTTTAAACTTAATTATTGATTACATTGCGCAAAGAAAAACCCGTCGTGCCCTCGTAACAAAAGGCGTCGGGGTAAAATCATTCACGCTCTACTTGCGAATTTTCCAACTCGAGAGGTGTCTTCCTGTCGAAAATCTTGATGCTTACCTTTAGTTTGCGTCGCTCGGCATTTACCTCCTCTACAACGCCGTGGAAGTCTTTGAACGGGCCTTCAATCACCTTGACCTGCTCACCGACCATGAAGTCGGCCTCAGGCTCCGATATCTCGTCGGCTGCCCCGAGCATCCTCAGCACTTCGGCTTCGCGTAGTCTCTCGGCCGGGCTGCCTTTCTGGCGGCCGCGCAGGAAGTCTATCACGTTCGTCGTATTGCTGAGCTCGTATTCCACCTCGCCGGTAAGTATGGCCTCGATGAAGACGTAGCCCGAGTAAAGGTTCTTTTCTTTAATTACCTTTTTCCCGTTACGCAGCGTCATCACACGCTCGGTGGGGATGAGCACCTGAAAAACGTAGTTGCCAAGGTCGGAGTTCTTCATCGCACCTTCGATGATTTCCTTGACCTGGGCTTCTTTTCCCGAGATGGCACGAAGAACGTACCAACCCTTTGTCAGTTCTTTTTTGCTATCTTTTTCCACAACGAGTGCCGGTTTTGCTTACAAGCTGTAAATAAAGTGCATCACTCTATCGACTACCTGGTCCATGACGAAGATTATCAGGGCGATAATCACGGAAGCAATCATCACGATGATAGCCGACTTTACAAGCTGATTTCTTGAAGGCCACGACGTCTTGTAACGGAGCTCGTCGTATGCCTCCTGAATATTCGTGAGTAGTTTTAATTTCTTCATTTGTTTTTCTTTTAGCACAGGTTGAGAGGCTCGAACTCCCGACACCTGGTTTTGGAGACCAGTGCTCTACCGACTGAGCTAAACCTGTGTATAGATAACGCCGGCGGTGCGTGCATGGCGCGCTCGGCGCCGGCGTTATATTTTTATATCATTGCCTCGAGGGGAGGCTCTACGATATTAGTCGAGGATTTCGGTAATCTGGCCCGAACCTACGGTGCGGCCACCTTCGCGGATAGCGAAGCGGAGACCCTGGTCGCAAGCTACGGGGTTGATGAGCTCGACGTTAATTTCAACGTGGTCACCGGGCATTACCATTTCTACGCCTTCGGGGAGGGTGATTTCACCGGTCACGTCGAGGGTACGGATGTAGAACTGGGGACGATAGTGGTTGTGGAACGGAGTGTGACGGCCGCCTTCCTCTTTCTTGAGGATGTAGACAGAAGCTTTGAACTTGCTGTGGGGTTTCACTACGCCCGGGTGGCAGATAACCATACCGCGTTTGATATCTTTCTTGTCGATACCACGGAGAAGGAGACCAACGTTGTCACCAGCTTCGCCTTCGTCAAGAAGTTTGCGGAACATTTCGACACCGGTAACGGTCGATTTGAGGTTAGCGCCAAGACCCATGATTTGAACTTCGTCGCCAACTTTGACAACGCCAGCTTCGATACGGCCGGTAGCAACGGTACCACGACCGGTAATCGAGAACACGTCTTCAACAGGCATAAGGAAGGGTTTGTCAACTGCGCGGGGAGGCAGGGGAATCCAAGTGTCGACTGCATCCATCAGTTCCATAACCTTAGCTTCCCATTCGGGTTCGCCGTTGAGGGCGCCGAGGGCAGAGCCACGGATGATAGGAGTGTTGTCGCCATCATATTCGTAAGCCGAGAGAAGTTCGCGCATTTCCATTTCAACGAGGTCGAGGATTTCCTCGTCGTCAACGAGGTCGCACTTGTTGAGGAAAACGACGATACGGGGCACGTTCACCTGACGGGCGAGAAGGATGTGCTCGCGAGTCTGGGGCATGGGGCCGTCGGTACCGGCTACCACGATAATCGCGCCATCCATCTGAGCGGCACCAGTTACCATGTTCTTCACATAGTCAGCGTGGCCCGGGCAGTCAACGTGTGCGTAGTGGCGGTTAGCGGTTTCGTATTCTACGTGGGCTGTGTTAATTGTAATACCACGCTCTTTTTCCTCGGGAGCATTGTCGATCTGGTCGAACGACTTAACTTCAGAGAGACCTTTCTTAGCCAGTACGGTAGTAATGGCAGCGGTCAGGGTAGTTTTGCCGTGGTCAACGTGGCCGATTGTGCCGATGTTAACGTGGGGCTTCGTTCTTTCGAATTTCTCTTTAGCCATAACTGTGCTGTATAATTATAAATATTTGTTTTCTTAACAATCAGCCACGATAATGCAGAAAGCACTACCGGGGCTTCGACTATAGAGCCGATGGCGGGATTTGAACCCGCGACCTCTTCCTTACCAAGGAAGTGCTCTACCCCTGAGCTACATAGGCGAATAAAATTTGAGCGGAAGACGAGGCTCAAACTCGCGACCCTCAGCTTGGAAGGCTGATGCTCTATCAACTGAGCTACTTCCGCATAAGAGAAAATTGGTTGTGGGCGCGGATGGATTCGAACCACCGAAGGCGAAAGCCAGCAGATTTACAGTCTGCCCCATTTGGCCACTCTGGAACACGCCCGTGTCGAGTGCGAGACTTGGGTGTCTCTTTTGCGATAGCTCGGCTGAGCCGGCGCAACCTCTATCGAGCCTCTTGTCGGATTCGAACCAACGACCCCGAGATTACAAATCACGTGCTCTGGCCAACTGAGCTAAAGAGGCATTGTCAATTTTCTCTGCAGCGAGGTAGAAGAGCGGCGTCTTTTCCCGTTTGCGGTTGCAAAGTTACGCACAATTTTTCATTCTCCAAAATTTTTATGTGATTTTTTTCATTTTATTTCTGCTTTTTCTTCGACCATCACTGTTTTTCAACCCTTTACGCTACTATATATTTCTTGTCACCCAGACTGCCCGATTGCAAAAGCCACGCACTACCATAATTTCTGATTACTTTTTTCACATGTTTAAGCGAATTTTTTCGTATTTTTGCGTAGGACTAAAAAAGGAGGAACCAGCCATGGAAAAAGACCCAGACTACAACAAAATCATCGAAGAGAGAGCCGAGCACGTGTTCGACCTTATGGCCGACCGCTGCGATGCCGCAGACATGGAGCGCCTGCGCAGCGCCTTCGAGCTGGCACGCGAGGCCCACGCGCCACAAAAGCGCAAAGGCGGTGAGCCATACATACTCCACCCCATCGCAGTGGCTACCATTGCCGCCGACGACATGCACCTCGATGTTAACCCCGTCATTGCGGCATTCCTCCACGACGTGGTCGAAGACACCCCACATACAATCGACGAAATCCGCGAGCGCTTCGGCGACGACGTGGCTTTCCTAGTCGGCGTGGTGACAAAAAAGAAGAAAGAGCACTACGACGCCTCGCTCCAGGTCGACAACTTCCGCCAAATGCTTGCATCGATGGAATATGACGTGCGACCCCTGCTGGTCAAACTCGCCGACCGCCTGCACAACATGCGCACCCTGGCCGCAATGCGCGCCGACAAGCAGATGAAGATTGCCGGCGAAACCGACTACTTCTACGCTCCGCTGGCAAACCGCCTGGGCCTATACCATATAAAGACCGAGCTCGAGAACCTGAGCTTCCGCTACCGCTGCCCCCACGAGTACGACGAAATAAAACGACTCACCGACCAGGACGAGGCGGCGCAGGCCGAACGTCTGAGCCGCTTCCGCGACCAAATCCACGACACCCTCGCCAAGGCCGGCATCGAGACCGAGGTGTCGGTCGAATATCGCGAGCCCTACAGCATCTGGCGCAAGATGCACAAATATGGCGACGACTTCAACCACCTCAAGTACCGCCACTTCACCGAAATCGTCTACGATACCCCCGAGGGTATGAGCGAGAAGGCCATGGCCCTGAAAATATATTCGGTGCTGACCGACAACTTCAAAGAGAAGCCCGGCGGCATATCGAACTATATCGATACGCCCAAAGAAAACGGCTACCAGAGCTTCCACGTAAAGCTGCTTGCCGATTTCGGCCGATGGCAGGAAGTGCACATCAGCAGCCGCCGCATGGTCATGAACTCGCGACTCGGCTGCATAGCCGACCGCGACGACGACAATATACGCCGGTGGATTGAGAAGTTCCGCACCGTGCTGCGCGAGTCGTCCGACACCGGCGGCATGGGATTTATCGAGAAAGTCGTGACAGCCTTCTACAACGACGACATCATGACCTTCACCCCCAAAGGTCGGCCCGTGGTACTGCCCCAGCGGTCTACCGTGCTCGATTTCGCCTACGAAGTCAACTACGACCTCGGTGAGAAGGCAAAATATGCGCGTGTCAACGGCTTCCTTGCCTCTATCAAGGCACCGCTGCGGCGCGGCGACGTTGTCGAGATTTTCACCGACCCCGACGTGCATCCACAGCCCGACTGGCTCGACAGCGTGGTGACCTACAAAGCCCGCTGCGCCATCAGCAACTACCTCGGCAGCGTGCCACGCACGACCTACGACCGCTGCCCGTGCTGTATGCCCATCCCCGGCGATGAAGTAATCGGCTTCGAGGGTGAAGGCGGACGCATAACCCTCCACAAGCGCGACTGCAACGCCGCAGTGAGCTTAGCTTCGCAACGTGGCGACAGCATCCGCGCCGTCGACTACCTGCCCGACGAAACACTATACTCGCAGACTATAGTCGTTACCGCCGTCGACCGCTACCACCTCTTCATCGACCTTGTCGACTCCATCACCAACCAACTCCATCTGGCGATGGAGAGCTTCAACACCACCACCAAGGACTCAATCGTCACCTGCACCATCACCCTTGGCGTTCACTCATTCGAAGAATTACAATCAATAATCACACACATCTCCGCCATCGAAGGTGTAGACACCGTACAACGCTTATAATATCAACACATTAAAAAACTATGAAATTTTACAATCTCCTCAACGGCACAACCGAGCAGCCCAACACCCCATCACAAGCCATCGTCCGCAACCTCATCATCCTCGATGCCAGCGGCTCTATGTCGCTCATCTATAAGCAGGCACTGACGGGTCTCAACGAGACACTCCAGACCATCCGCCAGGCCGCTGTCGACACCCCCGACCTACGCCAGGCAGTCACGCTATCGTCGTTCTCGACATGCGGCTATAACACTGTCTACAACAACACCCCTGCTGCCGAGGCACACGACATCACCCCGGGCCAATACCGTCCCAACGGCGGCACACCGCTCTACGACGCCATCGGCAAGGGCATCGCAGCAATGGACGCTGTCAAAGGCGAGACCGACTCGGTGCTCGTCACCATCATCACCGACGGCGAGGAAAACTGCTCCACCGAGTTCAACGGCCCACAAATCAAGGCCCTCATCGAGCAGAAACGCGGCAACGGATGGGTATTTACCTACATCGGCGCAAACCAGGACGTTGAGCGCGTGGCTTCAGAACTGTCAATCAATCATCACATGGCCTTCGAAACCACCGAAGAAGGTACACAGGATATGTTTGAGCACGAAAGGTCATCGCGCCTGTGTTTCTATTCAAGGCTGAAGAACAAACTGGATAGCGCACCCAATTGCCAAAGTGCCCGGGCTGACGACGAAGACTTCTCGTTCTAATTCAGTTGTGAGAGCGGAGGGGTTCGCCAATGGCACGTTTCACGGCCAGGCGCACCTCTTCGCCTCGTATATCGCGGGCCAAAATAGTGCCGTCGGGCCCGAAAAGCATCAGCATAGGTATACCGTCGAAACCATATTCCTTCATCGGCGTCTGCCCGGCACCGATAAGTTGCGGCCACGCATACCCCTCGACCTCGACAGCCTTGAGGGTGGCAGAAGCGTTGTCCCACGTACCTACACCGAGGATTACCAGGCGGTCATCGCCTTTATACAGTTCATAAAGCGGTTTGAGAGTCGTACGCCCTTCTTCGCGGCAAGGGCCACACCAACTTGCCCAGAAGTCGACGAGCACATACTTGCCCCGGCCAACATAGTCTGACAATTTTGCCAGTCTACCGTCGACATTCTTTGCTTCAAAATCAACAAACATACCGCCTACTGCAGTCTGCAAAGCCTTTATCTTGTCTTTGTTGACCCTCTGCGCCAACGGCAGCGAGGTCAGGCCGGAAGGCAGCGAAGCGAACAAATCAGCCCACTCGGCCGGCTCTATACCCCTGTGCAAATCCATAAACAGACATTCGCCGAAACCATCGGAAGCATGAACCTTTAGGCTGTCGATTTGAGCCGCATTATAAGGGGCAAAATTAGCATCATAATATTTCTTAAACTCGACACGGAACTGTTCCTTGTCAGCATATTTGTCGCGAAACGCTCTTGCGACACTGTCCATCCAGTCAAATCTTTCTTCCTCTGCAAGCACGTAGTCGCGATACGTCGTCGACAAGCGACCGCCGGCCTTGGCAAAATGCTTGTCAAAGTCGAGCACAATGGAAGAATCCTCCAACACGCAGTTTGCGTAATCATGACCGCTTTCTACCCTCACGAAGGCCGGGCGTTCGTAGCTGCCGACGAAATGCAGCTTGCCATTGCTAACGACTGCCGAGTCGATAATCGCACTATTCTTAAAGTAATCTTTGATATAGAACGTCTTCCCCTCAAGGCCTTCCACATCGGCAGAAATATCATAGTTGACAGTCCGGGCCGACACACTCATCGCGCAAAGCGACAAGACAGCGAAATACAGTAGCTTCATTTTAAGACAAGATTAAAGGTTATATCAATATTAAAGGTTAAAGAGACAGGCAGCGGTGCCCGGTACTCTTTAACCCTTAATCTTCAACTTTTGAAAACAAAAGTTGATTTATTTTACTTCCCAGGTATCGCCGGCGAGAATCATCGCGCGTAGTGTGTCGAAGCCTTTCTTGGCCCTGACTTCCTCTACCTGTTCGCTCACACCGGCCTCGTAGGTCGGGGCCTCGACGTCGCGGATAACGCCGAGAGCAAGCGGCAGGTCGCCCAGGCCGTCCATCATGGCAAGCTGCTGGTGCAGGAAGTTCGACGGAGTGTGGGCGTCGTGAACAAGCACATCGTCGAGGGTATAGCCATCCTCGCCCACGGTGACAGCCTTGAGCAAGAAGCCGTCGCGCACGAGGCCGCGCTCGTTGTTGGCTCCGAAGAGCATCTTTTCGCCATGGCGCAGCGTGATTGTGCGCTCGGCGCGGACAGCGCGGTCGGTGATGGGATTATGGATGCCGTTGTTGAAAATCACACAGTTCTGCAAGATTTCGACCACCGAGGTTCCCTTGTGCCTTGCGGCGGCAACCAACACCTCCTGCGAGGTGCCCAGCTCTACGTCAATCGAACGGGCAAAGAAGTTGCCACGGGCACCAAAGACGAGTTCGGCCGGGATAAAGGGGTCTTCGACAGTGCCGTAGGGGCTTGATTTCGACACGAAGCCACGGGCACTCGTGGGTGAATACTGGCCCTTGGTGAGGCCGTAAATCTTATTGTTGAAGAGTATGATGTTGATATCTACATTGCGGCGCACGGCATGTATGAAATGGTTGCCGCCAATGGCGAGGCCGTCGCCGTCGCCCGAAATCTGCCATACGGTCATATCGGGATTGGCAACCTTGTAGCCTGTCGCCACAGCGGCAGCACGGCCGTGGATGGTGTGGAAACCGTAGGTATTCATGTAGTACGGCAGACGCGAACTACAGCCTATACCCGATATCACGGCTGTGCGGTGGGGCGCGATGCCGAGCGTGGCCATGGCCTTGTGGAGGGTGTTGAGTATGGCGTGGTCACCGCAACCGGGGCACCAGCGCACGGCCTGGTCGCTCTTAAAATCGGCAGGGGCAAATTTTGTTTCTTCCATGACTTAGTCTTCCTCCATATATTTAGTTACACGGTCTACAATTTCGCTGACCGCGAACGGTTGGCCTTGAATTTTATTTATTCTCAGGATATGCGCGTCGGGATAGCGGCACTGCAGGTAGTCGGCAAACATACCGGTATTGAGCTCGGCCACGATAACGCGGCTATAACGGGCAAGCACTTCGCCCGTATTCTTGGGCAGGGGGTTGATATATCTGAAGTGGGCCAGGGCAACGCGGCGACCGGCGGCATTAAGCTCGTCGACGGCGCTGTGGAGATGGCCGTAGGTACCACCCCAGCCTATCAGCAGGGTATCGGCATCCTTGTCGCCAAGCAGTTCGAGCGCGGGTATGTCGTCGGCAATACGCGCGATTTTCTCGCGACGGAGCATCACCATCTTCTCATGGTTTGCCGGGTCGTTTGAAATAGCACCCGTAACCGAGTCTTTTTCGAGACCGCCGAGACGGTGGGCTGCTCCTTCGGTACCGCCGACGGGCCAGTAGCGGCCAAGGTTCTCGCGACGCTCGTAGGCATGCCAGCTATGGTCGGCAAGTTCCTCGGCAGGCACGTCGGGAGTCTTGATTTGTGGATACTCGTCGGCCTCGGGCACTCGCCATGCCGACGAACCGTTGCCTATAAACGCATCGCTGAGGAGAATGACCGGAGTCATGTGCTCTACGGCTATACGGCAAGCCTCGAAAGCCATGGTGAAGCAGTCGGTCGGCGACGCCGGGGCGACAACGGCCACGGGAGACTCGCCATTGCGGCCATAGAGGGCCTGCATCAGGTCGGTCTGCTCGGTCTTTGTGGGAAGGCCGGTCGAGGGGCCGCCACGCTGCACGTCGATGACAACCAGGGGCAGCTCGGCCATTACGGCCAGGCCTATGCCTTCGCTCTTGAGTGCGAGACCTGGGCCCGAGGTAGAGGTAACGGCAAGGTTGCCGGCAAACGAAGCACCGATTGCCGAGCACACGCCTGCAATCTCGTCTTCCATCTGGCAAGCCTTCACTCCGAGGTCTTTGCGCTTTGCCAGCTCGTGCAATATGTCGGTTGCAGGGGTGATGGGGTAAGAACCAAGGAAGAGCGGACGGCCGCATTTCTCCGAGGCCATAATCAGGCCCCAGGCAGTGGCGGTGTTGCCGTTGATATCGGTATAAATACCGGGCTTGGGGTCTTCGGTCTCGACACGGTAGGTCGACACCGATGCATGTATATTGTGACCGTAGTCATAACCGGCCTGAAGTACCTTGGCATTAGCCTCGAACACAGCCGGTTTCTTTGCGAATTTCTTGCGGAGGTGGTGCAATGCGGCTTCGAGGGGACGGTCGAAGAGCCAGCACACAAGACCGAGGGCGAAGATATTGCGGCACTTCAGCACGCTCTTGTTGTCGAGCCCGCTGTCGGCCAGGGCGGCCTTGGTCATAGTCGTTACAGGCACCTCTACAATCTGGGCCTTGATACCGAGCTCCTCGAAGGGGTTATCGGTAGCATACTGGGCCTTTTTGAGGTCGCTCTCGCGGAAGGAGTCGATGTCGACAATGATTACTCCGCCCGGTTTGAGGAAACGGTGGTTCTGCTTGAGGGCGGCGGCATTCATCGAAATGAGCACGTCGCAACTGTCGCCGGGGGTATGTACGCCTTTTCCGACGCTCACCTGAAAGCCCGACACACCGCCGAGCGACCCCTGCGGGGCACGGATTTCGGCCGGATAGTCCGGAAATGTCGACACCTGGTTGCCGAGGCCGGCCGACACATTGGTAAAGATATTGCCGGCAAGCTGCATTCCGTCGCCGGAATCACCTGAGAATCGGACAACTACCTTATCGAGTGTTTTTACATTGGTATTCTCCAACATAGCGATGGGTTGTTTTGATATCTTAATTACTTAAGTTGCACAAATTTTTTCAACATGCTCATTAAATATGCTTTAAGGCTTATCTTTGCAGCACATGTGAAACGTGCTGCAAAGATAAGCACAATTAGCGAAAGAGCAAATCTTTTTTACAAAAAGTTAGCGTGCCGAGGGCGCAAGCCTCAATACGGTGAACGAATAAGGCGGCAGCACGGCGTGGGGCAACGTTATTTCTACCTTTTTGATTTTCGCATCTTTGTCTTCGGGAGTACCGGCAAGCTGCTCGGCCTCAGCCTTTGTGGCCGTGATACCGAGGGGTGCGAGGTCTACGTCGGCACGAACCTCGACAGGCAGCATGTTGACAAGTTTCACGATATATTCGCCTGTTTTCTCGTCTTTGACAACCGAGCTGCCGATGCGGGCCTTGACCTTGTCGTTGTCAGAGGCGACCGCCACGGTGGCAGGCACATAAGTCGTGCCGCTATTGTTGCCATATAGTTTCTGTACCTCGTAATCGACGGTGGGATAAACGGCCTCGTTGTCGAAATAAATCAGGTCGGGGCGCCACTGCGTGTGGCCGTTCTTGGCCAGGAGGGGAGCATACGAGGTCATGGTCACCACGTCGGCATTACGCTCTACGTCGGTAAGGTAGAGAGCAATCGAGAGTGCCGTCTCGATGGTCGAGGGACGGCCGGGGGCGTGGGCGGCATACTCGCCAAGGTAAACCTTGGTACCTCCACGCGGATATTTGTCGTAGAAGTCGCGGTTATAGAGATACCAGCCCGGGGCGACATAGTAGTGCTCGTCGACCATGGGTATGTCGAGCTCGCGTGCAAGTTGCCAGCCGGCATCATAGTCGGCACCTTCCCAGAACGGGCCGACAGTACCAATAACAGTAATTTCTGGATATTTGGCACGCACGGCATCGTAAATCATCTTGAAGCGCGGTACGAATACCTCGCCGATGAGGTCTTCGTTACCGATACCGAGATATTTAAGGTTGAATGGTTCGGGATGGCCGGCGGCGGCACGTTTGGCACCCCACTCGGTGGTGACATCGCCGTTGGCATACTCGACCAGGTCAAGGACATCCTGAACATACTGAGGCATCTCTTCCCATGGAATACCGCACTGCTGGCCCATAGAGGAAAGGTCGTTGTGCGAGTGGTGCGAAGGAACGCCCGAGTTTTGGCACGGCACGCCGGCAGCGACTACGGGCAGCGGCTCGGCTCCTATATCCTCGCAGAACTGGAAATATTCATGATAGCCGAGGCCGCGTGTCTGGTGATAGCCCCAGAGATTGAATAGCGGCTTGCGGGCTTCGAGGGGGCCTATCGACCCTTTCCAGTCGTAGATATTGTCGATACCCTGGCCGTGGGCGACGCAACCACCGGGGAAGCGCACGAAGCGAGGTTTGAGGTCGGCGAGAGTCTGTGCCAAGTCGGGTCGAAGGCCGTTTTCACGACCACGGAAGGTCTTGGCAGGGAAGAGCGAAACCATGTCGAGGTCGGCAGAACCCTTGTCTACGCTAAGGCGCAGACAGGCATTTGTCGACGATGCCGACGGCTTGAAAGCCGCACGGTAGTCGGCCCAGTCTTTCGATTTCACGTTGATAGTCTTGGCTGCAAGCACCTTGCCGGCGGCATTGACAAGTTCGGCCTTGAGTTTTACGGGCACGGCTGCACGGGCCTTGACAGTAAAGCGATAGGTATCGCCCTTGGCGACCACGATGCTGTCGTAGCCGTTGTTGACCAGCGTGTTACCGACCTGCAGGCGCGCATAGTGGGGGTTGTTGACGTGTATGGGGTCGTCGGTAAGCACCTCGAAGTCGCCCGTCCACGCCGTCTTGGGCGTCCAGCCCTTGTGGTCGGCGGCATTATACTCGAAATCGCGGTTTTGGATAAGTTCGGCATAAAGGCCTCCGTCTGCACCATAGTTGATATCTTCAAAGAAGATGCCAATCAGGTGGTCGGATATAGGCTTAGCATTAGCCGGGTCAGCCTTGATGCTGACCGACACGGGTGCGAGGCCGGCAAAACGCCCGGGGTCGTCTTTAGCTTTCTCGTTGAAGCGCGAGTAGCGTTCGCGGTCGGCCTTGTCGTAGGCGATTACCCAGTCGACAGCAGCCTTGGGCATGGTCTGAACATAACCGGCATATCGTTTGCCCTTGATTTCTGCCGAATCGGCCTTCATTGGCCACGAAGGACGCATGTCGGCCGGTATGTCGAGCACGGAGGCTCGGTAGCATTGCGGCTCCCAGTTGGTGAGGTTTTTACTCCGGGCGACACCTGTTACAGTCGGTGTAGCATCGAAAACGACAGTCCACATACTGTCGGCAGCATTGAGGAACAGGCGAGGGTTGAACATCTTCTTTTGAGAAGACCACACGCCGAAGTCACTCTTCACAAGGTCGCGGTCTATCGGTTGCCACTGCTCGGTAGAGTCAGTGCGCCACGCCATACGCAGGCCCGACTTACCGTCGGGCGTAGAGTAGGTAAATGTCTGCACATCCTGGGCCGACATTGCCGCCCCGAGGCCGAACCCCAAGACAGCAAGGGTGATTGATTTAAAATTCATGGTATTGTGATTAATTTTGAATGTTGAATTTCGGGCAGAGTCTTTAAGTTCTAAACTTTAAACCCTAAACTTTAAACTCTAAACTCTAAACTTTAAACTCTAAACTTTAAACTCTAAACTTTAAACTCTAAACTCTAAACTTTAAACTCTAAACCTTAAACTTTAAACTCTAAACCTTAAACTCTAAACTTTAAACTTTAAACTCTAAACCTTAAACTCTAAACTTTAAACCTTAAACTCTAAACTTTAAACTCTAAACTTTAAACCCTAAACTTTAAACCCTAAACTCTAAAAGGAATAGCTTGCCCCGACGAGGCCGTGTAAGCGGCGGCTCTGTATGCCGGGGAGTATGAGGTAGCGGCGGCACAACAAGTTTTCGGCACGGACGAAGAACGCCAGCTTGTCGTCGAAACGGTAAGTCGCCCCCAGACCGAGGTCGGAAACATTGCGAAGATTGACGGTCGTAGAAAAGTCGGGAGTCTCGATATATGCAAAGCGGCAAGCACGCAGTTTATATGAGGCCGACACGCTGAGACGGTCAACAGGCTTCACTTCGACCCCTGCGCCGAGTGTGGCCCGGGCATTATCGCGGAGTGCCATATAGCCTTTGTTGCGGCCATGGGTATAGACCTCGCCCTCGACGTAGGCCGTCAAGATATCGGAATATTTATATGTGAACTTTGCGCCGGCATGCCAGCCGGTGATATTGCGCGCTACGAAAGTCGGGGCAACACGCCTGACCGGGCCCCAGCTGATAAGGCCTACGACAGGCACGTCGTTGCTGGCGGCGTACCCGGCATGTATGTCGGCACTGAAACCGCCAAACGAGCCTACGCGGATACCGGCAACGCCGTCAACCTTGGTCCACATTGGGGCAAAGGTCGAAAAACCGGGAGCAAAAACCGAATAGTCGTAGAGGTCGCCGAGGGTATTGAATTTCTGACCGCCGCCAGCAGCCACATAAATCTCGCCCCATTTTGCAGCATGCCACACCACTGCAACGTCGGGAGAGACATGCAGCCTGGTCTTATCGATATATTTGCATAGGTCGGCATGTATGCCGAGACGCACATCTACCTCGCCAAGCGATATGTCGAAAGCCGGGTTGAGGCCTACTTTATACAGGTCGGGGTGTATTGTTTTGGGCGTACCGTCGGTAATCTGCTGCCCCTCGGTGTTGAGATAGCCGAAATTTACTCCGAGCCTTATCGATGAATTGTCTCCGGTCTTTGTGCCAATATGGCCGTCGAAATTAAACAGTTTGTCCGACGCGCCGGGAAGTGCCGAGGCACCGGGCACGGGGCTGTCGAGAGCTCCGGCATATATGTCGTCACCAACGCTGAAGAACCTGAACGATGCTTTGGCCGAATAGTTTGTAGTGCCGTCGCGGCGTATGCCGGCCTCGAAGGCGCCATGGTTGAGCGACTGAGGCGCATCGGCATCTTCAACCGGGCTGAAATATGGCACGCGCAAGCCGTCGTGGCTATATGCAGCCTTGGCCGAAAGCACGAGGCCGCTCTTGAAAACATGTCGGTAGTTACCACGCAGCGCGACAGTATTGTAGCGTTGCGAAGGCTTAGTGTCGCCACTGCCTATGCCGTGCCACGACGCGCCCTCGAACCCTGCCGAGACATCGAGCTTGTCGATATCGCTGTTCAAGACCTTGTAACCGACCCCGGCCCCGAGATTGTATGCCGGAAAGTACCCGAGCCACGCATAGCCTCGGGTAGCGGGAGGCACGGGCACACCGGTATAGACCCACTTTACGGCATCGGTGGCCGAAGGGGTGAAATCGGTGGTCATGGTATAGTCTGATACGCTGAGGCCGTGGTCGGCACGTTGCGGCATGGCCAAAGCCGGGCCGACGCCGGGTATGGGCGACGCCTCGGGAAGTTCGACAGCCACGGTGCGGTCGACAACTACCTCGGTACTGAGGTCCTGGGCCCATGCACACAATGGCAGCAATATAGCGGATATGATGAGTAACTTCTTCATTATTTCTCTGATAAACGTGTTTCTATCATCATTTTAATATCGGTCTCGTCGCCGGGATAATTGTCGCGGAGGGCTTCGAGATACTGCCGGGCCTCGTATTTGTTACCCTGGGCCTTGTAGATATCACTGAGCAGTATAAAGCCGCGAGCCACCCAGTAACGCTGCTTCGAGCCAGACTTTACAAACTTCTTTGCCGCCTCGAGGGCTTGCTTGCGCTTGCCGGTTTCAAACAGTGCCTCGGCTGCCCTGTAGGCACTCTTGGCTCCGTATAACTCCGACGGTTCGGCAGCCCCGGCCTGCCACAGGGCGATGGCCTCGGCCACCTTGCCGTCGGCCTCGAGGGCGCATGCCTTGGTAAACTGCGCCTCGGCAACGCTATAGTCACCGGCCCCCCCCCCGGCACCGGCGAGAAGCGCGTCGGCCTCGGCTGCGGCGAGTTTGTTATCGCCCATGTCGCGGGCGGCACGCATCACGCCGAGACGGGCCTTGGTAGCCGTCGACTGGTCGGACGCCTTGTCTTTGAGCTGCTGATACAGCTCGAGGGCCTCGGGGATGGCTCCGTCGCCATAGAGCCTGTCGGCCTTGACGGCGAGGGCATCTTCGGCTACGCGGCTGTCGGGATACGATGATATTATTTCGTCGGCAAGCGACTGGGCCCTGGCGGTGTCGCCCTTGTCGGCGGCAGCCTCGAGCAATATGCCGAGAAGTTCGGCACGATGCCGCGACGACGGGTATTTATCGACAAATGCCTCTGCCTGCGCCGTGCTGTGATTAGTGTGGTAGGCATTTACAGCAGATGTATAGCTGAGCGTCTCAGCCTCGGCAGCATCAATCTTTGGGGCATTGTCGACCGAGTTGATAAAGTCGATATAGTCTCCGGCCCGGCCCTCGTCGGCATAGAGGTTTTTCAACAAAGTTGCTGCCTGTGCGGCCTCTTCCGAACTCGGATATAGCGATATCACGCTTCGGTAAGCCTCCACTGCATCATCGCGCCTATTCATGTCGAGCAGGGTCATAGCCATCTCGAGGTAGCCGCGCCGGCCCTGCGAGGTCGAGGGGTAGTCGGCAATAAGACGGCGGTATGTCGCCACGGCATCGGCATTGCGGCCCATGCTGATTTGCGCCTGCGTGGTCTCGAGCAGGGCGTCCGGCACGAGCGCCGACGAGGGGTAATCGCGCATAAAGGCATCGAGGGCGGCAAGTTTGCCCTCATAATCACGCTGGTAGCCACGCATTTTGGCCATCTGCAAGGCGGCATAGTCTGATGCGCCGCCCATGCACTGCTGCGACTTTTCGTAGTACGACGAAGCTGCGGCAAAGTCGCCGCCGGCCTGCGACAGGTCGCCGAGGCGGTTGTAGGCATCAGCCTTGGCCTTCCCTTCGAGACCGGGCAGGGCGTCGGTAAATGCCCGTTTGGCACCGCTGATTTCTTTCTGATTGTATAGCGCGTAGCCCAGGCCGTAAGACGCCTCGCTGCGGTTTGCCGCACGGCGCGGAGCCTTGTCGAGATACTGGCGGAAGAGACGCCCCGCCTCTTTGTCATTTCCCTTGCGGGAATAGATATATGCCTTGAGCAAGTCTACCTCGGCGGCTGTCGAGCTATCGAGGCGCGAGTATTGCGCAGCCTTGTCGAGGTTGGCCATGGCCGCAGCGTAGTCGCCGGACTGCCAGTCTGTCCATGCCAGGGCATATAGAGCCTGCATCTTGGTTTTGAGCAAGTTGTCGGAAGGACGGGTTACATTGTCTATCCGCTCCACGGCGAGGGCATAGTCCTTGTCGGCAAGGTAGCCGCCTGCAAGGTACTCGGCAACACGTTCGCTATACTGCCCCGAGGGGTAGCGGCGTAGGAATTCTTCGAAAGTCTCGGCCGATGACTTAAACGGTATTGCCGCGCCCTCGAATTTGGCGACGGCATAATTATAGAACGCAGCTTCTTCGACCGCAGGGTCGCCGCCTTTTATTGCCGTGGCCTTGTCGAACGACATCAGGGCGGCATCATGGTCGTCCTTGTGCATCAGGGCCTGGCCGATAAAGAGGTATGCCGACTGCGCCAACTTGGCATCGGGGCTGTCGGTGACAGGCCGCAGGTGTTCTACGGCGGCATCGTAGTCCGCGCCCTCGAAATCGGCCACGCCGACGAGGTAGAGGGCCGACCTCTCGGGAGTCTTACATTCGGCAATATATTTGCGCAGCATCTCTATGCCTTCCGACTGCTGGCCGAGACGCACCAGTGACTCTCCGGCCACGCGCATCATCTCGGGGCGTTGTTCGGGCGGACAGGCGCGAAGCACCTGGCGGGCCTGCGACAGGGCCTTGGCCCACTGCCCTTGCACGAAGTCAATACGGGCAAGGTAGAAGGGGGCGCGGCTACCGGGTTCGACCGTGCGGTTGGTCAGGCCGAAATAGTTGCGGGCCTTGGCATAGTCGCCTTTTTCAAAGGCCAATACCCCGAGATAGTAGTTTGCTGCCGACCGGGTGACGCTTTCAGATGCCGCCTCGGCAAAATATTTGGCTGCCTCGTCGGCATTGCCTGTCTCGTATGCACAGATGCCGCAGTTGTAGTTCAATCGCGCGGCATCGGCAGGGGCAAGTCGCTCAGCGCCGACAGCCCGATAAGCCTCGAGAGCCTCGGCATATTGCCCACGGGCATACAGGCAGTCGGCCAGCCCGGCTTTTGCCACAAGCACCTCGGCAGAGGCCGGGGCGGCGGCGAGTATGGCATGATATATCGTAGAGGCTCCGGCATAATCGCCCGACGAGTACATGGCCCGGGCCTCGAGGAGGCGGGCACGAAGCATGTCGCTATCCGACAGGCCGTAGCTGTCGACAAGCTGGTCGACGGCGGCCTGGTAATTGGCGGCATTGTCGAGCATCAGGGCCCGGCAGTAATCTCCGGCAGCCCCGGGCTGTGTCACCTGGGCATGCGCACCGAGACCGAGCGCGGCAAGCATCAATATATATGGTTTCATATCTTTTTGCTGATACGTGTATATTTAGAATTGAGAAACGCGATAATCTTAGACCCCACGAACAGAGCCACCATTATCAACACTATTAGTGCGGAACAGGGTACGTCGACCACGGTCGACACAAACAGGCCGCTGACCGACGCGACAAGCGAAAATGCCACAGCTCCGGTCATAACAGGCCGGTAACGCCGCCAGAAAACCTCGGCAGTGATAATAGGCAGCGACAGCATCGACATGAGCATCATTATGCCGGCAAGCCTGATGGTCAGCACTATGCACACCGCCACAAGCACGGTCATCGAATATGATACGAACCTCACCGGCAGACCGGCCACGGTGGCAAAGTCGCGGTCGAAGGCAACTGCCACTATGTTGCGGTATTGCCAGATGAAGAAAGCCCCGAGTATGACGGCGAATATGGCTATGGCCCTGAGGTCGGAAACCGACACTGTGAGTATGTTGCCGAAGAGGAATGCGTTGAGCTCGGGCACATATCCGGGCGTGAGGAACACAAACAATACGCCCAAGGCCATACCCAGCGCCCAGACAACGGCTATTGCCGAGTCCTCGCGCAGACTCATGCGACGCGCCAGCAACTCCACGCCGACCGACGAGCCGACCGCAAAGACTCCGGCCATGAGCACAGGGCTGACTCCGAGGAAATAGCCCAGGCCGAGACCGCCGAAACAGGCATGCGTCACACCGCCGCTAATAGCGGCCATGCGGCGCGTGATGATATAGGTGCCGATGACGGCCGAGCAGATACTGATGAGTATCACCCCGATAAGGGCATTGCAGAAAAAGCTGTAGTCAAGAAATCTAAACATCGTGAGCAGTGTGTTGGCGGCGCGCTTCGGCCACAATCATTATCAGTTCGTCGCGCACCTCGGGCGGCAGCGGCACGTGGCGCAGTTGCAGGCTGCGGGCCCAACCGGCAATGTCGTCGGGACGCATGGTCAGCAGCACGTCGCGGAATTGTTCGATTTCGGCCTCGCCGTATGTCTCGGGGTCGCGGTCGCGGTAGGCGTCGAGTTCTTCGTCGTCATAATACTCTATATCGGCCGACACCGAGGCAAGCAGCGAGTCGCGTTCGCATGTGATGTGCATGCCGCAACACTCGTTGTCGCTGCCCGATTCAGGTTCTTCGGCTGGCTGTTCGGCACTTTCGCTTTTGCGCGTAAACCTGTCGTGGAGCCACAAGAGCAAGCCGGCACCGACAAGAAGGCCGAGCAGGAGCAACGCAACGGTCATGCTTTCTCCTCCATCTCCTCGGCAGGGTCGCGCACGACAAAGCCGGCGTGGCGCAAGTCGTCCCAAAAGCCGGGATACGATTTTTCAACAACCTGTGCGTCGCGCACTATTATACCGGGCACAAACACCGATACCGGAGCAAGGGCCATGGCCATACGGTGGTCACCATAAGTATCGAAGACGGGCAGTTGGGTAATCGGAACGCGACGGCCATCCCAGACAAAGACTGTGCCGTATTGCTCGGTCTCGGTTACGATACCGAGTTTCAGCAACGCCTGCGACAGCGCCTCGATGCGGTCGCACTCCTTGTCGTGTAGCGCGCCGACTCCCGACAGGCGAAAGGGTATGCCGGCCATGGCTGCAGTGACTGCGAGGGCCGGGACAGCGTCGGGCATGTCGGTAAGGTCGGCCTCGAGTCCGTTGTACAGATCGGGGGTGGCCGATAATTCGGCTCCCTCGTCGGTAAACTCCGTGATTACGCCCAGGCGTTCGAACAGCGGCACTATGCCCCGGTCGCCCTGTAGCGATTTATCCTCGAGGCCGGGCAGCGTGACCCATCCTGCGGTGAGGGCAGCGATTTCGTACCAATAAGAGGCCGCACTCCAGTCTTTCTCGATTTCACATGCCACCCGGGTATATGGCCGGGGGGCGACGACAACCTTGTCGCGCTCGATTTCCACATCGGCGCCGCAGGTGTTCATCATGCCGGCAGTCATCTTGATATAGGGGGCGGACTGGACTGTGCCGTTGAGCTTGATTTCAAGCCCCCCGTCAAGGCCGGGGGCTATCAGCATCAAGGCCGAGATTAGCTGCGAACTTACCGAGGCATCGACTTCGACATTTCCGCCTTTCAAGCGGCACCCGTATATTTTGACAGGAGCGAAGCCTTCGGTACCGAGATATTCTATCTCCGCACCCATCGAGCGCAGGGCGTCGACAAGCGGCTTTATCGGACGCTTGTTGAGCCGCGCGTCACCGCCGATGGCACAGTCGGCTCCCGGCCTGGCAGCCATGAGGGCTATCATAAACCTCAATGCCGCGCCCGAGGCGGCACAGTCGAACTCGGTAAATATGCCGTTTGAATATTCCGCAAGATTTTTGCCGAAGACAGCCGTATCGGCACAAAGCGGTAGCAAAGCCTCGGGCACGGTGCCGTCGATTAGCCATTGCAGGGCTATGGCGCGCATGGCCATACTCTTGCTCTGCGGCAGGACGACGGTGGCCTCGAGTATTTCTTCAGGAGGGAAAATGCGATAATCCATTATTCTATGCGTTTTGAGGGCACACGCTGCACACGGCTGCGCGAAGGCTCTCGAGGGCGTGGGCAAGGACACTGCGCGGTGTGCCTATGTTGAGGCGAGCAAAGCCTTCGCCCTGACGGCCGAACATCGACCCGTCGTTGAGGGCCAGGTGGGCCTTGTCGAGCAACAAATCCATGATTTCGCGCTGGCAAAGATGCAGCTTACGGAAGTCGAGCCACACAAGGAACGATGCCTGGGGGCGGACGATGCGCAAGCCCGGTATATATTTGGCGACATAGTCGGCAACGAAGTCGAGATTGCTCTCTACGTAGCGCAACATTTGGTCGAGCCATTCCTCTCCATTGTTATAGGCTGCCTCGGCACCGATGGTCGAGAACATCACCGGGGCATTGAACTCGTTGGCTTCGAGCCATTTGTAGTACGGCTCGCGCAGTTCGGGGTTCTTTACCACCATCCACGAGCTTACCAGGCCGGGGATATTGAAGGTCTTCGACGGGGCACCGAGCATCACGCCCACGGCGCGCGCGTCGTCGCCACAGCTCAGGAAGGGTATGTGCTTGCGGCCATGCAGCATCAGGTCGCCATGTATCTCGTCACTCACCACAACCATTCCTGCGGCGCGGCAAATCGATGCCAGTTCGGCCATGGTCTCGCGCTCCCATTGCAGGCCGATGGGGTTGTGGGGGTTGCAGAGTATGAGCATCTTGGGCTTCTCGGCCTCGACTATGCGGCGCAAACCGTCGAAGTCCATACGGTAGCCCTCGTCGGTGGGAACGAGGGGATTTTCGACCACCCGGCGCCCGTTGCCCTCGACAACCGTGCGGAAGGGCGTGTAGACAGGCGACTGTATGACAACGGCATCCCCACGGTTAGAGAAATAATTGACAGCCAAGGCAATGCCTTTGACCACGCCGGGGATGAAACTCAGCTCGTCGCGCGCGATGGCAAAACCATGGCGGCGCAACTGCCAGTTGATAATCGACTGCCAATAGCCGTCGCTTGCCTCTGAATAGCCTAATACCGGGTGCTGCAGGCGACGGGCAAGGGCCTCGGTAATCTGCGGACATACGGCAAAATCAAGGTCGGCAATCCAAAGAGGGGTCAGGTCGTGACGCCCGAAAACGCGGTCGAGACCGTCGATTTTCATCGCCAGGGTTCCTTGGCGGTTGATTACATCGTCGAAATTATACTGTGTCATAACAGGTGGTATCAGTTTAATTTTACAAAAATAGTTAATCCCGGCCAAAGGAGACAAGTTTTAACAAAAATTATTTCATTCGCCCCCAAGTCGTGCCAACCACGTCGAGGTTGACGACGTTTTCAGCGACGGATGCCTCGTCAGAGAGGCTGTCGACGTGCACGTCGCTGATGCCTATGTTGCTCATCGGTTCTTCGGCATCGCCGACGAAGCGATACATCATCTTGGCCGAATTGAGCCGGGCGTGGCGCAGGTATATGCCGTCAATCGCAGTTCGGCGTGTCTCGTAAGTAGGCACAAGGTCGCGCCACTGGTAGAGGACGTCGGTGTCGATTTCGAAAACGGTGTCGGCATGGTCAGCCTCTACATCTTCCATATACACGTCGTTGACAAAGGCTCCGCGACGGTGGTTGGTCTTTACGAAAAAGAGGCGGAAGACGGATTTGGGCACCGTGCAGTGATGCATGTAGATATTGCGTATGCCGCCCGAAATCTCGCTGCCTATGCCCATCAGGCAGTGGGCGTTGGCAATGTTGCAGTTACGCACGACAACGTTTTCGGTGGGGCGACCTATACGCCAGGCATCCTGGTTGCGGCCCGACTTTATCACCACGCCGTCGTCGCCCTGGTCGAAGTTGCAGTTTTCGACCAGCACATTGCGCGTCATCTCCAGGTCGATGCCGTCGTTGTTATGGCCGTGGGCATATACGTCCAGGCCCCGTGCCGTCACATTCTCACATATATAGAGATGTATGGTCCAAAAGGGACTTTCACGTATGCTGAAATCTTCGAGGAGTACGCCCTTGCAGCGGTTGAACTGCACCAGGTGTGGCCGCAGGTGGTTCTCGCCCTTGGCCATCTGCCGCTTCTCGACGGCCACGCCTTCCGACATCATAGTGTAGAGGCTCTTAAGGGCCTCCATGTGCGGTGTCGGACGCTTGAACCACGTCCGCCAGAGGTCCATCTTAGGGGCCAGCCGTCCAGGGCCGGTAATGGCCACATTCTCGCACTCGTAGGCATATACGAGCGGCGAGTAGTTGTAGCACTCCATACCCTCCCACGAGGTCGGCACGGCAGGCAGATAGAGCTTTGGGTCGTCGGCAAAGACTACCTCGGCTCCCTCGGACAGGTACAGGTTGACACCGCTGCGGAAGTGGATGGGGCCGGTATGCCAGCGGCCGGCTGGCACTACTACCCTGCCTCCCCCGGCCTCGCCACATGCCTTAATGGCAGCGGCAAAGGCCCGCATATTTGCCTTGACAGCCTTACCCGTATCAGTGCCTTCTACCGCGCCATACGAGCTGATGACGAAGTCGCGGTCGGGAAACGAGGGCACGGCGACGTCGATATCGTAGACATAGACATCGTCTACGACTATCCGGTTTCCGTCGCTGCCATATTTTGCGCGCCTCTTGTCGCTCCACTGCGAGTGGTCGCCGGCGACTTCGACTGTCAGCGTATACCGCGCCACGGGCATTGCCGGCGTGATGATGCGAATATCGCGCGAGGGCTTGAGTGAATAGAAATCGACCGTGGTGGCAAACACGGTATCGGCTTTCTGATTTGTCACAAACACCCTGGCATAACCGCCCATAGGCCCGGTCTGCCCGCCAATCGCCACCTTCGAGCCGGTATAGTCATATACGAGCTTGTCGCCCGGCTTATCCGAGTCGAAAAGCACGTGCCCCACAGCCTGCCCTGCAGGTTGGCGCAGATTGCGATGGTCGCGGCGCGTGCCTGCAAGTATATCTACGGGGCGAGCCGTCGACACGTCCCAGAACTGGTGGTATTCGGGTATCCTCAGCTTGTCGCCGTCGATGCTCATGGGTTGCCACACATACGTGGCCGCCGATGCCTGGCGAGGATACGACCAACGGTCGCCCATATACATAGGTATGGTGTCGCCGTCGACGACCAGGGGGAAGACATAGGTCGTCTGCGAGTTCCACGTCAACGACCCCTCGGGGCAGAAAAGTCCCTGACGCTTCCACGGCCCGCGCATACTCGGCGCGGTATAGTAGTAATTGTCGTTGCGCTCCCAACTGGTAAGGTTCGACGACAGGTGGTAGTAACGGCCATCCTTTTTGAACACCGCCGGCGACTCGCCACAGCCATCTACATGCGCCACCTTCTCGGCCACCGCACGATAGTCATCGGTCAGGCGGTATATCGGCCCGTGGTGTATGAGCACGTAGCCCGAGCCGTCGGTATCCTGAAATACGCCCATATCCCAGTGCTTCAAAGGTTTGCCGGCATACATCAGCGGCCCGTGCACTGTATAAGGCCCCGTAATCTTATCCGACGTGGCATAGGCGGTATAGGGGTCGCGATAACCCGTGTCGTCGGCATGCATATACATCACATACTCGCCCGTGGCAGGGCACTTCATCACCTTGACACGTTCGCCCACGCGGCCGGGGCCGAGCACACCGTCGGCCTGTCGGGCGAGGGCAAGCCCCTCGAAATGCCAGTTCGTCAAATCCTGCGACGAATAGCACGAAAAACCGCTAAAGGCATTGGTGGTATCAGACTTCCATTCGCCGAACAGATAATACTTGTCGCCGTCTCTTACTATCGAGCCGCCGTGAGCATTTACCGGCACATTGTCCTGGTCAAAAAGAGGCACCCCGCTGGCCACAACGCCGCGCGGCGCGGCACACAACGCCAGCCCCGTGCCCACACACAAGGCTACAGCTATCGCCCGAAAATTAAAAATCATATTTGTGACTGAAATAATTAGAACTATAGCGCAAAGGTACAAAATTTTTCGTTCCACACGAACTTTTGTCCCCGAGCACGGCCTTCTATGAGATAAGAGGATTAATACAACAAAAAGTTTTTGCCATTAGGAAATAAATTTCTAATTTTGCCGCAACATTGCCGATGTCAATATCGGCATATAACATAATATAAAGCGTCACATCGCTTCGTACCTATAACGGTTCAGAACTTAGCACATTCTCGCCCAAGAAACAGGTAACATGCAATGTATGGCGCTCACGGGTATGTCATATACCTACTTACCGACAGTCGCTTCGCGGTTGCCGGAGGTATTACATATCAGCGTGAGGCCTATCATTGCCGGTCCCGTTTTTTGGAGGCAGTGCTAGGCCTTGAACCGTTGGGACGGGCAGTAGGCCGTCACGCTTTTCGTTTTTTTGACCCACAGGCGGCCTAGGGTTGACTCCAAAGTGAAAAACTTAGCTTCCGACACATCTATCATATTGTATAGCCGCGACGAAATGGTTAGAATCAGCCTTGCTCACGCGGCATACTTCGAGGCGGATGCAAACTACTGCAACGTAGTTTACTTCAACGGCACACGCACAATGTTGCCGGCAAGCCTGCTGAGTATCGAAAAACTATTAGCAACTATCACTAACTGCCACACAGGCAACTACATCCGTATTGGCAAACGTTTTATCATAAACAAGCGGTTTGTCAGCCGTATAACTATACTACGCCAGGAACTCGAACTTTGCGATTTCGAATCCGAAAGGACATTCCGTCTCCCGGTATCTCGCGAAGCCCTTAAAAATCTAAAAAAACTATTCACATCATGGGAAAAGAAATAATCATTGGTCGCAACGGGAACCAACAAATCACAATTGACGACCCGACAGTGAGCCGTCAGCATTGCCGCGTGACGCCTAACGGCGACGGCACCTACTTAGTTGAAAACCTGAGCGCGGCGGGCACGATGGTCGACGGGGTAAACATAATCCGCACGACAGCTACCAAATCGAGCCAAATACGGTTGGGCAAGTACTTTACGGCAAACCTGGCAGACCTTGTGGAAACCACAAAAACGCCTGTTTCCCCACCACGCGCAACCCCCACGACTCCCGAAGAAGTATCGATTGCCTCATTACGCCATGTTTATGACAACTATTGCGAGCAAAAAATCGAGCTACAGAAGCAAGAGAAAAAATCGCAGGGAGCCAAGATGATTCCATCTCTATGTTTTATGGCACTCAGCGCATTGTCTCTTATCCTTCCGGACAATAGTGTTATGAACACGATAAAGGTCATAGTCGGCATCGTAGCTATAGCCTTCGTGGCATATTCTTTTATATCCATGCGGCAGAATGCCGAGGAGACTCCTGAAAAATTAGCCGAAATCGACAAAAATTTCAAAGTCAAAAACGTATGCCCCAAGTGCGGCAACTTCTTAGGCTACGTACCCTTTGAGTCGTTGCAAAGTATGGGCAAATGTAATTATTGTAAGACAAAATGGAAATTATAAGCCGAATTCTTACATTTTGTCTTATACTTCTGACAATCAACTTGTCTTCGACAGCAAAGACTTTTGTGGTCAGCATAGGCGTCGCAACTTATAAGAACATAAGCCCCCTTGTCAAGAGCGAACGCGACGCACAGACTTTAGCTGAATTTTACAGCCGGGCCAACGCTGACGTTGTAACCATAACAAGCAATAAGGCAACCCTCGAGTGTATCATAAACACACTCGAGACTCATTTCTCTAAAGCCGGCGCACACGACCGCGTCATCATCTTCTTTAGCGGCCATGGTTTTAACGGTGGCCTATGCCCATACGACATAACGGAAGATGCAAAATCAGCACTGCTCTACTCTGATATCTCGCAGATACTCAAGAATTGTCATGCAAAGGAGAAGTTTGTATTCATTGACGCTTGCAACAGCGGGGGCATAAGGGTAGCCGCTGATAAAGAAATCTTGACCGACAATGATGCAATTTTATTCTTCCTGTCGTCGAGAGCATCTGAGTATTCTTCAGAACATGCCTTACAAGCAAACGGGTATTTTACCAAATACCTTATCAGGGGGCTGCGCGGAGGAGCCGACACCGATGGCAACCGCATCATTACAGCAAAAGAACTTTTCGACTTTGTCAATTCAAACGTCGAGTCTGCCACAAAGGGCCGACAACACCCTGTAATGTGGGGTAGATTCGATTCCGAAACCGTAATAACAAGTTTCGTCAAATAATCGGCATAGTTTATCCAATATCCTTTATATAACAATCTTGGTTTGTCGGCTTCTGATTACCTTTGTGAAAAATCACAAGTAATGAACCTGCAAGCCAACACCTTTCTGCAAAACGGGAAATACCGGGTCTTATATGTATTAGGGCAGGGAGGCTTCGGCATAACCTATCTTGTACAGCATACCCTGCTCGACAAGAAGTATGCCATCAAAGAATTCTTCCCTAAGGACTTCTGCAACCGCGACAGTTCGGACGCCTCTATCTCTATTGCCACGCAAAGCAATACGGCCCTTGTCGAGACCCTGCGTAATAAATTTATAAAGGAAGCCCGTAAAATATCGACACTTGACCACCCTGGAATCGTAAAGATTCACGATATCTTCGAAGAAAACGGCACAGCTTATTATGTGATGGACTATATCGAGGGGACATCGCTCGACAAGTTTGTAAAGGCCAATGGAGCCATGGAACCTGTCACGGCCATAGAACTCATACATAAAGTGGGAGATTCCCTGCGCTATATTCACTCCCTGCGCATGAACCACCTGGACGTAAAGCCCTCGAACATTATGCTCAGGAAGGCAAACAACGAGCCAATACTCATCGACTTCGGCCTCGCGAAGCAATATGACGACCAGGGACAACAAACCAGCACAACCCCTTCGGGCATCAGTAGAGGATATGCCGCAATCGAGCAATACCGCCAGGGCGGTGTGAGTTCGTTTACCCCGCAAACCGACATATATTCGCTCGGGGCAACCTTGCTGTATATGCTTACGGGCAATGTACCACCCGAACCGACAACTATCCTCGAGGAGAGCATAGACATCGGCCATGACATCAAGGACAAGACAATCGGCCAGACTATCGCCAAAGCCATGGAAATCAGGAAGAACGCGCGTCAAAGCTCAGTCGACGAGTTCTTAAACGATTTACCTAAGGCAACCAAACAGACACGAAAAAGCCTTAGCACAACCTCGGCCTCCAGCAATTATCCCAGCGAGGAAACCAAATTGCTAAAAATAGACACGGCAACTACAAAAGAGGATTTCACTAATTCAGAATCAGATGCGCTATGCACATTGTACAATTATCGAAATAGTAGCAGCGACTCTGACGATGTAGATACCCCAGTCAATGAAGACGATTCTATACACAAAGAATTAGCTTCTCTACGCAATTTGTACAATCAACAAAATGCAGCCTTAGTTGAAGCTCAGAAAAAGAATGAGCAGTGGGAAAAGTATTGTAACGAATACGAAGAAACACAAGAATGGAAACTATTAAAAAAGCACTACACAATTTGGGGGCTTGTAATTCTATGGGGTATTACTATTCTACTTCTTTGTGTTAAGTAATAGGATTCCTTAAAAACCACAAGTAATGAACCTGCAAGCCAACACATTTCTGCAAAATGGAAAATACCGGGTCCTATCAGTATTAGGTCAGGGAGGCTTCGGCATAACCTATCTTGTAGAGCATACCCTGCTTGATAAGAAGTATGCCATCAAAGAATTCTTCCCTAAGGATTTCTGCAACCGCGACAGTTCGGACGCCTCTATCTCTATTGCCACGCAAAGCAATACGGCACTTGTCGAGACCCTGCGTAATAAATTTATAAAGGAAGCCCGTAAAATATCGACACTTGACCACCCGGGAATCGTAAAGATTCACGATATCTTCGAAGAAAACGGCACAGCTTATTATGTGATGGACTATATCGAGGGGACATCGCTCGACAAGTTTGTAAAAAACTATGGGGCTATGGAGCCGGCCACGGCTATAGAACTCATACGTAAAGTCGGAGATGCCCTGCGCTACATTCACTCCCTGCGCATGAACCACCTGGACGTAAAGCCCTCGAACATTATACTCAGGAAGGCAGACAACGAGCCAATACTCATCGACTTCGGCCTCGCAAAGCAATATGACGACCAGGGACAACAAAACAGCACAACCCCCTCGGGCATCAGCAGGGGATATGCCGCAATCGAACAATACCGACAGGGCGGCGTGAGTTCGTTTACCCCCCAAACCGACATATATTCGCTCGGGGCAACCTTGCTGTATATGCTTACGGGCAATGTACCACCCGAACCGACGACTATCCTCGAGGAGAGCATCGACATTGCCCATGGCATCAAAGACAAAACAACATGCCAGGCAATCACCAAAGCCATGGAAATCAAAAAAAACTCTAGACATAACTCCATTGATGAATTCCTAAACAATCTTCCTATAGAAAACAAACGAATACGCAAGAGCTCTAACCCAGCCCTTATTCCACTCTCCAAATCTACTGAAGAAACCAAACCACTTAATGCAGACTCAAAAGAAGAAACTAATTCGTCAAATTCCGAGTTAATAGCTCTTCAAGGACTATATGAGCAACAAAATGCCCTACTACTCGAAGAACAACAAAAGAACACACAATTGGAAAAGAACTACAAGGAATATGAAAAAAACACAAAAAAGAAATTGAAAAAAATGAATTACATAATGTGGGCATTGATAATTTTGTCTTTGGTCTGCATGGTTATAAGCTATAGGATTTACAGGGCCTATTTCGACTGGATATATTTTTATTAATTCTTTCAAAACTACAAAATCACATTCAAGGACCTCGACTTTATAAAGAATATCAATATCAACAAATTATAAACGAACCAAACATGCAAAACAACGAAGAAACCAGGCTTCTTAACGAAGAAGTCAATACTCCCAAGAAGAGCAATAAAGCGCAGTATATAGCCACGGCGGCTGTCGGTGGAGTAGTAGGCGCTGTCGCCGGCAGCGGAGCAACAGCTGGGGCTGCCGTCATTGCCGACAAGGTAGAACTGACCGACATAGAAACGCCGTCAGAAGAAACGCCCGAGGAAAACGACAATCTATTAATCAATAATGGGGACATACGGGTGGCACATGTTGACGACGATATGAGTTTTGGAGAAGCATTTGCCCAGGCACGAAGCCAAGTAGGCCCTGGCGGTGTTTTCGAATGGCACGGAAAACTATACGGGACATACACCGCCGAAGAGTGGGCCTCTATGTCTCCGGCCGAACGTAGCCAATACCAGCAGGCCGTATTTAACAACCACGACGTCAACCACGACCCACAACCCAAACCAGAACCAGAGCCAAAACCAGAACCGAAGCCCGAGCCAAAACCAGAACCAGAACCAGAACCAACAGATAATGAAATCAAAGTTATAGGTATCGAACAGCTCGACAACGACAACGAGATAATGAATGTCGCCATTGTAGAAATCGAGGGCGAACAACATCTCCTTGTCGATGTAGACAACGACGGTTCAATCGACGTATGCATCTATGATGCCAACGACGACGGAGTAGTGCAAGAAAACGAAGTGCACGACATTTCGCAAGCGGGCATCACTGTCAACGACCTCAGAGAAATGCAAGCAGCCCAACAAGGTGATTTGCTCTATGCATCAGACGATGGAATGCCTGACTATATCGACAACGCAGACACAACATTCTTTGCCTAATGGCTAAAATATTTATCATTTGCCCCAATTGTCATCAAAAACTATCGTTTTCAGAGGTGCCAGGGTTCTTAGATATGCTTGTAGAGTGCCCCGTATGTAGCTACAAAGCCAAAGCAAGTGTATATCTGAGCGGACGTGCAAACGAAAGTGGCAGCGACAATGCCGGGGCAGCCACGGAATTAGTCTCTTCCGATAGCTTTCGAGCTGTCGGAAGGGGGCGGTTGCGGCTCATATCTACCGGCCGAGTTTTCGAACTAAAGCCCGGGCGAAACATAGTCGGCAGAAGTGCCAACACAGGAACCGCCGATATACAGATAGATGGCGATATGTACATGAGCCGCAAGCATGTACAAATTGATGTCATGGATGGTAATTGCGAATATCGCCTGGTCGAGATTTCATCAAAAAACATCGTACAGCTCAATCACACGCCAATCAAACGCAACGATATAATCCTCCTCCAACCGGGCGACATACTCACGCTCGGAAAGACCGATGTAGTCTTTGAGATTTTCGAAGAAGAAGCCACACAATTAATTTGATATGATAGAATTAAACGAACCCTTACATTTTAACGAGGTTGGCAAAAAAGACAATCAGGAAGACGTACTCTATCCATCGACCAAGATGGGGCAAAGAGTCTTTGTGTTATGCGACGGCATGGGAGGTCACGAGCGCGGCGAACTCGCCGCTACCTCTGTCGCCTATGCCATCGGGAATTATATCGACGGCTTTCTCGCGAACTCGCAAAAATCTATCGATACCGACGTATTCTATCACGCGCTCGAAACGGCATACGACACCCTCGATGCTGTATTTGCCACTTACGAAACAACTGGAAAACGACCAGGCACCACATTGGCATGCATAGTCGTAAACGACGACTCGGTGCTGGTAGCGCATATCGGCGATAGCCGTATATTACACATACGGCCTGGCGTCGACAATAAAATACTGTATGAATCTACCGACCATTCACTTGTAAATGACTTGATTTTATCCGGCGAAATCACCAGGGAAGAGGCTTTAAACTATGGGAAGAAAAACATTATAACCCGCGCCATGCAACCCGGTGGAAAACGTTTCAAGGCAGATGTGTATGAATTAGACGACATCAAGCAAGGAGATTACTTCTTTCTATGTAGCGACGGGGTGCTTGAACATGTACAGTCCTCCGATTTATGCAACATCCTCACTAAGGATATATCAAACCAGCAAAAATTAGAAGAAATACTGAATATCTGCCGAGGTAAGACTTTTGACAACCATTCGTGTTGGTTAATCCCCGTCAAAAAGGCTAAGATAAAAAATAAAAACAAAAAACATATCATAAAGGCAGAAACTGTTAAAAAACAAAAATGCCCTATAACGCGACTACTATCTAAACTCCTAAATAAGAAAGATTAAAGTCGAAGTGTTATGCAATGCTTTTGTGAGTGAAGATGTTGGGTTCATGGGCAAGATTAAAAGGAAGACACTCAAACATATGAAAAATGGCTTATGATAGAATAAGTCAATTAAAAAATTCATTTCAAAATCAGAGTGTGTACATTATTGGAAAAGACGCGAGGTCAAAAACCATTTATGTTTCTTTTACCCTTATGCCTTTTTGTTTCCTCTTCTCCGATTCGCCCCAATAGCCGGCGCAAAAATATTTTGCCAATTCGCAAAAAAATCGTAACTTTGCAGCCGGAATTACAAGATTCCACCTAATCAATTAATTATCAACCCAAACAATGCAGTACGAAACCGTTTTCATTTTAACTCCCGTTTTGTCTGACGCCCAGATGAAGGAAGCGGTAGAAAAGTTCACCAACTTGCTTACCAACAACGGTGCAGAGATTGTGAACTTCGAAGAGTGGGGCCTGCGCAAGCTCGCTTATCCCATCCAGAAAAAGTCCACCGGCTTCTATGGCCTGATTGAATTCAACGCTGACCCGCAGCTCATCCGCAAGCTCGAGACCGAGTTCCGCCGCGACGAGCGCGTGCTCCGCTGGCTCACTTTCCGTCAGGACAAATACGCCGCACAGTACGCCGCCAAACGTCGTGCCCGCCGCGCCGCTCAACCCCAAGCTCAACCCGTAGAAAACAAGGAGGACTAAACAATGGCTCAAGCACAATCTGAAATCCGCTACCTCACCCCCATGTCGGTAGACGTCAAGAAGAAAAAATATTGCCGCTTCAAACGCTTCGGCATCAACTTCGTTGATTACAAAGACCCGGAATTCCTCAAAAAATTCCTCAACGAACAGGGCAAAATCCTCCCCCGCCGCATCACCGGCACTTCGCTCAAATTCCAGCGCCGCGTAGCACAGGCCGTTAAGCGTGCCCGCCACCTGGCCCTCCTGCCCTACGTTACCGACTTGATGAAATAACCTTTAACAGCCGACTCAACTATGAAATTAATTCTCAAAGAAGACGTCAGCGGCCTCGGATACAAGGACGACGTCGTTACCGTCAAAGACGGATACGGCCGCAACTACCTCATCCCTACCGGCAAAGCAGTCGTCGCCAGCAACTCGGCTCTTAAGGTTCTGGCAGAAAACCAGCGCCAGCGCGCTCACAAACTCGCCAAAATCAAGGCCGACGCCGAAGCCCTCGCAGCACAGCTCCAGGGCATCAAGCTCACCATCGGCGCAAAGACTTCTGCAGCAGGCACGATTTTCGGTTCTGTAAACAACATCCAGATTGCCGAAGCCCTCGAGAAACTCGGCCACAACGTCGACCGCAAGCTCATCGAAATCAAGCAGCCCGTAAAAGAAGTTGGCGAATACGTTGCCACCATCAAACTTCACAAAGAAGTCACCGTAGAAATCCCCTTCGAGGTCGTTGCCGAATAAGCACACCCCGCATCAATCATACAGCGCGGACCGCCCGGCGGTTTCCGCGCTGATTTTTTATGCAAAAAAGCTTCTCGGTCAAAAAAAATCACTAAATTTGCCTGGGGCAAACAAACCCCGGTGCACATCAGCGCGTTTACACCTTGTAGGCGTAGCCACATGCAAGGTAACACAATCCGTCACAACCAAACAAGCCTCCGGCACTTCCGGACAAACTAATGAAAGAAACCCAAGTAAAAGTGAGCCTCGTATCGGTGAGCGAAGTCCCCGGAGCCACCGTAATCAACCGCAGCGCACTGCGGCGCCTCGGGCGCGAGACAGTAAGCGTAGACATGAACGTGCGCGTAGTGCCCGACCTCGGCCGCGACATGATAAGCCTCGTCGTATCATGCTCGTATATCGCCCCCATAGGCATGGTGCGCCAACGACTCCTCGTAAGCTCGGTCATTGCCACATTCGAGGTCGAAGACCTCAAGGACAACATCGTCATGCGAGGCAACGAGGTCGTCGTAGCCGGGCGCCTGATGATGACGATGCTCGGCATCGCCGTCGGCGCCCTGCGAGGCATAGTGTCCGTTCACACCCAGGGCACCCCGCTGCGCCACCGCCCCCTACCCATCATTGACCTCACGGCCCTGATGGCAAGGCTCAACTACGGCAAATAAACCTCTCAAAACAGGCATATTACTATCATCAGTCAAAAAAAGCGACAAATAATTTTGAGACTTAAAAAATTGTGACTAACTTTGCAGTCGCAAAGCCAATCGGGGTGTAGCACAGTTGGCAGCGCGCCACGTTCGGGACGTGGAGGTCGGAAGTTCGAGTCTTCTCACCCCGACAGAATGATTGAGAATCAGCGTAAAAGTTGGTTCTCAATTTTCTTTATATCAGCGAGTTACGACGAAATTCAACGGCGAGGGAAACAAGCGAAAAACAGGCAGGTACACACGTTTTCGGGGTCGAGTACACACGTTTTTGGCCTTTTGTGTGTACCTTCTGTGTGTACCTAAAATCCTTTCAAAGTGCCTGAGAGTGCTAAAAAACTCTAAGACATATGAAAATTTTTAAACTTAAACTGACAACAACGGCGCCCATAAATTTCAAGGGCAAACTCACAATCCAATGTTATCAAATGCCGGGCAAGATTCGTCACTATATGGTGTTGCCGGGCATCCTGAGCGAAGACTTATCTAAATGGAACGAGGAGCTGCAATGTTTTATCGGAACTGACAAAATCACGCTCCACGACAACGGCATCATAGGTGACGTAATGACCCGGCTGAACGACTTGCTGGATTCCTACTCGTTCGCTACTGGCAAGGAACTGTTCGATGCTTTCCGTGGCACACCCGACAAACGAGACAAGCGAATCCCTACGTTGGGCGAGTTCCTGGAAATCATAGTGGCCGAAGAACGTGACAAAGAAATCGGCGCCAGTTCAAACTATCAGCTCTACTTCACACTCCACAACAAGCTGAAAGGCGTCAACCTGAAGAAGCGCATGACCTTCACACCCGCAAGCTATAACGGCCAGAAGCTCTACGACACCCCACTCTCCGACATCACCGACTATCACTTCAGGGCCTTCGGCGAATGGATTAAGGCAGACCTTGGCGGAGCCGGGTACCGAAACCTAATGACAACCTTCTCCGCAACCATCGAGAAAGCCACGGAACGATATCAGGGCGTCCACCACCTCGGCTACAAATGGCGCAAGGACACCGTCAAAAAAGTAGAGCGGAAAGAACGACTCACCGCCCAACAGCTCCTCGCTGCGTCGAAAGATGATATCCCTACACTGACCCTCGACGAGCTTAACAGCTTCCTCAACTTCGACCTCTCGACTATCGCCCCGCCTCAGGCACAACGGAAAAGACTTGTTCAAATCTACTACGACACGGTCCTGCTGATGTACTATACCGCATCTCGTCCAGCCGACGTCATTCAGTGGGACTGGGTTCACAACTACTAAGCAACCGGCCAAATCACCTACATCCCTCACAAGCTGCGCAACAGGGGCGGCAAGCGTGTCACTATCAATCTCTGCCCCCAGGCCATCGCAATAATAGAGAAATATCGTGGGCAGTCGAAAGGCGGCTATCTCCTACCCCTCCCCATGAATGATACCGACTGGGGAGAGCTCGACGGGGAATCCTATAAAATCTGGGAAAGCCGAAGAAGCCGTACCCTGCAGTCCATCAACATATGGCTGCGCCGCATAGCCAAGGCATTGGACCTCGACATCAAGAAGCTCACCATGTATGTCTTCCGCCACTCGTCTATCACCCACTGCATCAACCGCTATAACATGAATGTGATGAAAGTCGCCGCCATGGCCGGCACCTCCGTCGCCATCATCAACAAACACTACTACAACCCCAACATCGACAACGACACCATACCGTTTACGGATATGTAAGGTTGACAGACTGGAGCGAGTAGTGCGACAGGGCCTGAGTTTCTAAATGAATAGGAATGGATTAGAATACTTTATCCAAGCAAAACGCTGACTAATAGTGTAATACGAATTGTCGTGAATTTTGCCGATTTTCAGATTTATTCAGAAACGTGGGGACATGCTTGGTGACCCGACTTGACAAACACCATCCTTCAGATGATGCACGTTGGCGACAACAGGACACAAAAGACCTTCATGGACTACATCAAGCTTTCCTCCGAGGAGATAGCCGATGAAATCGCCGCCATGTCGAAGAAAGAGAATGATATGTGGTAGAGAAAAAATTGCAGTCAATATCTATATTCCGAAAAAATGGTCAAATGTCGGGTCAAGCCGACAGTACGGTGCATTTGTTAAAACCGAGAGGATGAAGTGTTAAAATTTCAGGCGTATAGCTTGACGAGGCGGAAGATGAAGAAATCACGGTCGCGGACACCGCGCATCTGGGAGCGGAAGATTTTGACCTTGGAGTTGAAAGCTTCGGCAGAGGCGTTGGTGGAGCGTCGTCGGAAGTAATTGAGTATCGTCGGAGCGTGGTTCCTGAATGTCTTGACAACGGAACGGAAGTTGTTGTTGCCCAGAGCCATTACCCGTTCATACCAGCCGTTCATTTTCTCCATGGCTTTTGTCGGTGAGATTTTCGAGTTGAATATGCGGCGAAGTTCCATTGCGAGGAGGTAGGCGGCTTTCAGTATCGGATATTGCCTGAACAGAATGTTTGCGCGATGCCGCTGGTCCATTTGTTCTGCGCCACCATCAGAGTGTGCTTGCTGCGGGCAAGTATCTGGCGCATGGTCTCGCCGTTTGAGTATGTCACCGGGGGCTCGGACTTGTCTCGGGCATTGTCCCCGGCTATGAGCTGCCTTCGGATGTCGACACGGATCTCATCGACGGCCTCGTTGTAGACCTGCTGCACGTGGAAACGGTCGTTCACCACATGGGCGTTGTCGAAAACCTCGGCTGCGATGAGCATCATTGACGGCGACAGGTCGCATGTGACCTCTTTTACCTTCCGTCTCAGGGACTTGCCCATCGCAGCGATGAGCGTGGCGATGATCTCGTCGCTTTTCGTGCCGGGGATTGCGGCGGCAAGGGTGCCCCTGCCGCCGTGGCCGTCCTTGTTGGTGAGGAATGTCCATACCTCGCCGTTGCTCAGGCAGGTCTCATCAAGGCTCATGTACGGGCCGACATTGGCGGCGTTGAAGTAAAACTCGCATCCGAGTTCCCTCTCGCACCATTCGGCGTAACCGCTCAGCTTATTGCGGTATAAGTCAGCGAAATACTTGCCGTTGACGCAGTACATCTGCGCTACGTGTTTAATCGACAGGGCTGTCGTCTCCACCTTCATCTTTTAAAAAAGCCACGAACTCGGAGCTGAGTCGCGTGCCATCCTCATTGGGAAGTTCCAGATTGTAGGAGAATATCTCATTGGTTTCCTTGTCCCACCATTTGTTCTTGCGCATGTGCAGATAGACAGGTCTGCCGCGCATGGGATAATCCTGAATGGTGACGTAGTCCGTGTAGCCACGGGCCACTATGTTGGGATTGCGGTAATCCTCGTCGGAAAGTTTCTTCTTCTCGTCAAGCCATATGTCATATGACTGGTCAGTCTTTTCAAACCTGACCATCTCAAACAGCTCATCCAAGCCTTCGGGAAGGCACATCCATATTGCATCTGCGGTTTTCATATTGCAAATTTAACACTTTTCCCAAAATCCATGCACCGTACTTTCGGCTTGAGCCGAAATTTCTCCAATTGGGTGCCTGCGGAGAACTCTTGTTAAATCGCCATATGAAAAGAGTAATGGTAATGCTAATGGCTGTATTCCTATGCAGTCTAAGCTTGTGGTGCCAATCATCTATGATTGTAGCATTGGGAACGGAGGTCATAGAAAATAACTCTTTCGACTCCGCAGAAGAAAGTTTTAAGCAGAGGCGTATGCCCTTACAGACTATGCCTTCTGGAAAGTACGGCTATATGTCGGAAAGACCGTTGTTAATGGCAGTCTTAGATGCTACCTCCAACGGTAAGATTAAAGAGGTTGATTTCCTATGTGGAGCAGCGATGTGGTGGGAGATAGGTATTCACTTGGAGGAAGCAGGTTATACACTTTCAAAAGAGAATACCGCCACACTCGGAAATGGAGCCGTTGTTCCGCAGAAAATATATGCTAAGGGAACCATCTTGTGCTTAGTACAAACGCTTGATAATGATACAAAACAAGTAATCTTCAAGCGTAAACCAGCGCCAAAGAAAAAGAAAACTACAAAGAAACGTTAACATCATTCTACCTAAAGACTATAGCCGATGTCCTCACGGATGTCGGCTATTTGTGTATTCCATAAATCCTTCGTAAATTTGCGGTGTGTCAGAAGCACAACCGTAAATCAAGACTGTTCAATCTATTCAATCTTAGCAATTTAAATTATGACAAACGAACATCTTGTAACGGATTCGGGAACTCTATTCTTAGAGATTATAACTGAGGAAAGAGTATTACGGTTGAATAAGGCTATTCAGCTTGTTTTCGGAGGGAAAATGCCTGGTGGCGCAATATACTCTGAGAATGGTAAGGTGGTGTATGCTAACAAATAATCTTTTACCAGCGTCTCGCCTGGATAGCCCACGTCACGACCCTCACATCCTCAATCAACGGCCAGAGCGTAAACCTCACAATAGGTGGCAGCCGCTCCTACCACGAGGACAAACTCTACGCACGTCAGAGCCCCCAGCACTTCAAACTCTTTATAGGTTTCCGCGTCCGCGTCTGTTCAAACATGATGCTTACCTCCGACGGTGTGTCGGGCTCTTTTCTCTCGATGACGGAGGCCGACATATTCCAGAAGGCTTTCGAACTCTTTACGCGCTTCAACCATTTAAAGGAATCAACCCTCTACAATCTCGAGGCACTGAACTACACATGGCTTTCACAGGAGCAGTTCTGCAAAATCATCGGTAGACTGCGCCTCTACCATGCACTTCCGAGTGCCTGGCAAAAGCAACTGCCACAAATCCTCCTCGGGGACAGCGTGGTAAACGCAGCAACCAAGCAGTACATCACCAATAAAGACTTCGGTATGGGTCAGGGTGACGGCTCAATCTCCTGCTGGCAGCTTATGAACCTTCTCAACGAGGCTGCAAAAAACTCGTACAGCGACCTGTGGATAGACCGCAACGTCAACTGCACTACATTCGCAAACGGAATCGCCAACGTCATCAACGGCTCCGACAACTCCTACGGCTGGTTCCTTAACTAATCATCGGGAGGCCTCACACTATAATCCTCAAAAAGTGCGTGGCCTCCTTTACTTTGTCAACCCTTAATCCCAACAACAATGTCAACAGAAGATTTTGACTTCGCTCCCATGACTGTCACCAGTTATCAGAGCTACGATGAGCAGGTGGCTGAAAAATTCGGCCTGCTCACATCTCTAAACCTCAACGACAAGGCCGAATCAAAGAACGGCCTCTCGTATGTATCCTGGGCCAACGCATGGAAAGCCTTCAAAGAGGTTTACCCGACGGCCACCTACAAGGTCATCACCAATCCCCAGACCAACCTGCCCTACTTTATCGACCCTCTACTCGGCATCATGGTATTCACCGAGGTAACGGCTGGCGGTCTAACCTACTCGATGTGGCTTCCCGTTTTGGACGCGGGCAACAAGGCGATGCGCACCGAACCCTACACCTACCAGGTGTGGGACAAAACAAACAGAAAGTATGTCGACAAAAAGGTGGAAGCAGCCACCATGTTCGACATCAACAAGACTCTCATGCGGTGCCTTGTCAAGAACCTGAGTATCTTCGGCTTAGTCCTCTACATCTATGCCAGAGAGGACCTACCGGAAGGAACAGAGCCAACCGATGTAGCTATCGCTCCAACACCCGTCCAACGCAAACACAAGGCATCCGACCCTTACGCCGAGACAAAGGCGGCAATCAACGCGACCGACTCAACCCAGACCATTGTACTGCTCTACCAACAGCACCAGAACGAGGTTGATGCCAACCCTGAAATCAAGGCACTCTTCACCCTTCGCAAACAAGAGCTCATAAACGCGGCATAACGACTGGTCACTGCTCCACATCAGGAACATGGCCGAACTCAAACGACAGGTGCTTGAAGCCGTACAGGCTTCTGGCAAGAACGACCCACGGCTCTCCAACAAGGTAACGCTCATCGGCAAAACCTACTGGAGCGCACAATACCGGACCGACAACCAGGAAGGTCTGTGCGAGGATTTCGACAAGAAATCTGTCCGATACGTCAACACCAAGACAGAACACGTCTACAAGATGAAGGCCGGTAAATTCTTCACAGCCATCATCAGGGAGACATAGATTGGTCAGATTCTCCCGGAGCAGGTAGTCAACTGGCTCTCGGAGGAGTTTACGCAGGACTGGCAGACCTACACCTTCGGCCAGACACCCGAGGTCACCCTGCACGTTGATGATAATTTCAAGCTCATTTACGACGAATACGCCTGCCGCGACTTCAACGGCTGCAGCTGCATGGTGGGGCGTGAAAGGCACTCATTCTACGAGAGTTCAGTCGAAGCCAAAGCCGCTTATATTCTCGACAAGGACGGCTACGTACTTGCCAGGGCAATCCTCTTTACCGATGTCAGGGACGAGGATGGCAACAAATGGAGACTCCTCGAAAGACAGTACTCCCGGGAATCCAACGAGGTGCTGAAACGTCTCCTGGTCGACATCTGCATCAAGGGAGGATATATCGACGGCTACAAGCAAATCGGGGCAGGATGCTCCGAATCACGCGCCTTCGTCGCCATCGACGGCACACCGCTGGCAGACAAGAAATTCTCAATCCGCTGCGAGCTTGGGACATCCAACGTACTATCTTACGATAAGCACTGGCTATTATAACGCGCATAGCGACTAGGAAATCACAGTCAAGCGCGACCTTGAGAAGTGTTGGGAATTCGTACAGCACATTATCGAGGATTGTACAGAAGTCTATACACATGAAGCTGGCGAAAACGACGGCTTCGGATATTATGAAGACTGGGAGTTGGAAGACGAGATACACTCCATACTCCAGCAAGACCCGACAATGACCGGGGCCGACCTCTACGATATGTATCCGACCAACTTCCCCATGCTTTCGCGTGAGGACTTCGAGCGCATCGTGGAGGAGCACCACCTGTTGTACGAAGAAGAATCATCAACCCAGACATTCAAACCCGATGACAAAGAAACAGACAAGGAAGGCTACATCTTCTAAACCCGCAATCTTTGAAGTGGCTCGGCAGGTGCATCATACTGTAGCCAGGTACTGCGACTGCTGCGGCGCCGCCATGACACCCTCGGACGTGAACGACTACGGCAGCCTCTGCAAACGCTGCTACATGAAGGAATATTATAACGACTAAGAACCATGGACGTCAACAAAATCATCTTTTCAAGGACGGCACCATCCGGGAAAACGGAGACCGTGAAAAGTCTCTCCACCGGAGAGCTGCTTGCCATCACCCTGGAAACCATCACAAGAATGGTCAGGGAAAACGGCTCACGCATCGGAAATAGCCGGGATAAGGAACTCCGCATTTCACCAGAATTCAGAACCGGCAACGGCTGGAACTCTGAGGTCGAAGGCGTAAGACTCTACAAGGGACACCTCTCGGTGGACCTTTATCTGCAATACGCGAACACCGACACATCCACCAGCGTAAGCCTCGCCGACTTCTTTGCCAAAGGAGACTACCGGGGAAGCGTCGTAAGAGATGACATGCGCGGAAACCCAAGGAGCTACTACTTCACATACACCGAGGCCGATAAGGCCGGGGTTGTGAAATCGCTACTCTTGAAATATCTAAAACGAAAACACAAAGATTAAAATGGGAACGAACTACGTTATACTACTCGACTTCTATGGCGGCTACCTCAACATAATCCATCTGACCGCCGAGGAAGTCAAAGCATTTGTGATGTACGAGGATTTTGCAACATTCCTCAGTACCCTTGAAGAAAAATATGGCTTCCGCCTCAGAGACTGCGAGTTGATGACCACCGAAACGCTCCAAATCTACCGCTACGAAAACGGTAGGATAATCTAAAATCACATGAAAGACACATGGCTACGGCTGTGGCCTTTCTTTTTGCCTTGTCGAAATCGCCGTGTCTATCGAAATTGCCGAATTCCTTGTGCAAATACATTTGCTAAACATCCCCAACCCCATAAAAACGGCATCACCTCTGTTTCAAAAGGTTAACTAAACATAATGTTTTGCAACCATAACTATCTCTTGTGTAGAGATTTTGATGAGCTGCAATGCTTTGATAATCAGTATATAGTAAGTGGCCAATTAGGGTAATTTGCTAAACAATGCGATTCAAACGCCGTGTCTAATTGAAAAAAGGAGCACGCTCTCACCGAAAAATCAGAAAAAATTCGTAACTTTGCAGCATAAAAAGCATCTCTACACAAGAGAGTAACAAAATTTTGATGACCGAAGAGCGGTGTTCACGAAGAGTAGTAGCGGCAGAGCCTATGGGCGTTGACGGCGCCGTAGGCGTGCCCGAAGCCAAATGGTTTGTCGCCATTGTCAACTCCCGACACGAGAAATCGGTCGCCGAAAAGCTCCAAACAACAGGCCTTGAAACCTATGTGGCGACTCAGAAAGAGATGCGAGTCTGGGCTAACGGCCGGCGCAAAATCGTAGACCGCGTTGTAGTCCCCTCGATGGTGTTTGTGAAATGCACCGAGCAGGAACGTCGCAAAATCGTCAACCTCCCATACGTCAACCGCTTCCTTGTCAATCGCTCCGCTGATAGTGGTGGCCTAAACAAGCCAGTGGCAGTCATTGGCGACGCCGAAATACAGAAACTAAAATTCATGCTCGGCCAATCCGACACCCCCGTCGAGTTCTCGCCAACCGAATTCCGCATCAACGACACCGTCCGCGTAATCCGAGGCAACCTCCGAGGCCTCGAAGGTGAAATCCGCGCCAACTCCGACGGCACCCATACCCTCGTAGTCAGCCTCGCCCTCCTCGGCGGCGCCACCGTCCACATCGACCCAAAGGATGTGGAGAAAATTACACGATAGATGCGAATGCATATAAACGTCGCAACGTTTATACATCGAGGACAAGGAATATCCATTACTGCATTTTCTCAAATATTGATTAGCACTTTATGAAGGGTATAGTTCTTGCTGGCGGTTCCGGCACTCGGCTCTATCCCATTACGAAAGGGGTGAGTAAACAGTTGTTGCCGATTTTCGACAAACCGATGGTTTATTATCCTATATCTACGCTTATGTTAGCTGGAATTAGAGATATACTCGTCATTTCGACGCCACAGGACTTACCCGGCTTTAAACGTTTACTTGGCGACGGCTCTGACTATGGGGTAAAATTTACTTATGAAGAACAGCCCTCTCCCGACGGTCTCGCACAAGCTTTTATTATAGGTAAAGAGTTTGTTGGGAACGATTCCGTATGTCTTGTCCTCGGCGATAATATTTTCCATGGAGCAGCCTTTTCTGAAGTTCTTAAGCAAGCGGTAAATTGTGCCGAAAAGGAATCAAAGGCTATGGTTTTCGGTTACTGGGTGAATGACCCGGAACGTTATGGTGTCGCAGAATTTGACAATGACGGCAACTGTCTTTCAATAGAAGAGAAACCGAAATATCCGAAGAGCAATTATGCCGTAGTAGGGCTTTATTTTTACCCAAATAAAGTTGTGCGTGTGGCAGAAAAAATAAAGCCGTCAGCACGAGGAGAACTTGAGATTACAACTGTCAATCAGGAATTTCTAAATGATGGAGAGTTGAAAGTACAAACTCTGCCGAGAGGGTTTGCATGGCTCGATACCGGCACGCATGATTCTTTGGCGGAGGCATCCATTTATGTGGAAGTTCTCGAGAAGCGTCAGGGACTCAAAATCGCGTGTCTTGAAGGCATAGCCTATCGTCAGGGGTGGATATCCAAAGAGAAAATGTTGGAATTGGCGAAACCAATGCTTAAAAATCAATACGGTCAGTATCTTCTAAAAGTAGTTGAAGAAGTTGAAAGAACCGGCCGGAAGAATCTTGATTAAGTATGGATGTTATCAAAACGGCAATAGAAGGCGTCGTGATTCTCGAACCCCGCGTTTTTACCGATTCTCGTGGATATTTCTTCGAGAGTTTCAACAAAAAAGTATTTGAGGAGACAGTCGGCCTCATTGACTTCGTGCAAGATAACGAGTCTTGTTCGTCACGAGGTGTGATGCGGGGTCTTCATTTCCAGCGACCACCTCATGCCCAGGCCAAGCTTGTGAGATGTGTGAGAGGCTCGGTGTTAGATGTTGCAGTCGACATCCGCAAGGGTTCTCCAACATACGGAAAACATGTAAGCTGTCTTCTTACGGAACATAATCACCGTCAATTCTTCATCCCTCGCGGTTTTGCCCACGGTTTTGCCGTGCTCAGTGATATCGCAATTTTCCAATACAAATGTGACAACTTTTATTGTCCGGAAGCTGATGGGGGAATATCTATCGTGGATACATCTCTCGGAATAGATTGGCGATTGGATTTGTCTGAGGCTATCCTTTCAGATAAAGACAGGACTCATCCTATGTTTAACGATTTCGTTAGCCCGTTTGAATTATGAATATATTGGTGACAGGTGCAAACGGTCAACTTGGAAACTGTATGCGTAGGTCGGCCAAGGCCGCAACGGAAAATTATATCTTTACCGACGCAGCCGAGCTCGACATCACAAATGCCGATGCAGTCGCAAGAATGGTGAAAGAGAACGATATAAACGTTATTGTCAACTGCGCTGCTTATACCAATGTTGACAAGGCAGAAGGCGATGAGGCTTTGGCCGAAAAACTTAACGCAGGGGCTGTCGCAAACCTCGCCCGAGCAATTAAGGATAATGACGGGACACTGATTCATATCTCAACCGATTATGTCTTTGGTGGGGCGAAGGGAAATACTCCTCGCACAGAGATAGAGCCTGTCAATCCCTCAGGAGTGTATGGCAAGACAAAGCTACATGGAGAGCAGGCCATTGAAGAAAGTGGATGCAAGGCTCTGATATTTCGAACAGCGTGGCTGTACTCTGAATATGGCAAGAACTTTGTCAAGACGATGCTCAATTTGACCTCGACAAAAACGGAACTCAAGGTCGTGTTTGACCAAGTCGGAACTCCGACTTATGCACAGGACCTGGCAGATGCGATTTTCCATATAATTGAGAACCACAAGTTCGAAGGGAACGAGGGTACTTACCATTACTCTAACGAGGGCGTATGCAGTTGGTTTGATTTTACAAAAAACATCGCCGAAATAAGCGGGAATACAAGATGCAATATCCAGCCCTGCCACTCTTATGAATTTCCCTCGTCCGTCGTGCGCCCCTCCTACTCGGTTTTGGACAAGACGAAATTTAAAGACATATTCGGTCTATGTGTACCATACTGGACTGACTCGCTTAAAAAGTGCATCCGTAATCTGAAATCCAATGAAGCGTAACATCCTTATCACCGGTGGAGCCGGATTCATCGGCTCTCATGTAGTTCGCCTCTTTGTCAACAGATATCCGGATTATAACATTGTCAATCTCGATAAACTGACATATGCCGGAAATCTTGCCAACCTCAAAGATATAGAAGAAAAGTCTAACTACACATTCGTGAAGGCAGACATCGCAGATATTGACGAAATGCGTCGCGTGATTCGCGAGCATGAAATAGACGGTATAATTCATCTTGCGGCAGAGAGTCATGTAGACCGTTCGATAAAAGACCCCTTCATCTTTGCTCGTACCAATGTGATGGGCACTCTTTCGCTGCTGCAAGCCGCCAGAGAATACTGGGAATCCCGTCCTGAAGGGTACGAAGGTAAGCTTTTTTACCATATTTCCACCGACGAAGTCTATGGAGCCCTTGAGTTGACTCATCCCGAAGGAGTTCCGGCTCCATTCACCACCAAAGCCTCCAGCGAGGACGATATGGCCTACGGCACAGAATTTTTTCTTGAAACGACAAAGTATAATCCTCATTCGCCATATTCCGCATCCAAGGCGTCTAGCGACCATTTTGTGAGAGCCTACCACGACACCTACGGTATGCCTACTATTGTCACCAACTGCTCGAACAATTACGGGCCTTATCAGTTTCCCGAGAAGCTGATACCCTTGTTCATCAACAACATCCGCCAAGGCAAACCACTACCAGTTTACGGAAAGGGTGAGAATGTGCGCGACTGGCTTTTCGTAGAGGACCATGCCAGAGCAATAGATGTCATTTTCCATAAAGGCAAAGTCGCTGAGACATATAACATCGGTGGGTTTAATGAATGGAAGAACATCGACCTTATCAAAGTGATAATAAATACAGTCGACCGTCTGCTCGGCAATCCCGAAGGTCACAGCCTCGGATTGATAACATACGTCGCCGACCGTCTCGGTCACGATATGCGCTACGCCATCGATTCGCGAAAACTCCAGTCCGAACTCGGATGGGAACCATCCCTCCAGTTCGAGGAAGGCATCGAGAAAACCGTCCGCTGGTATCTGGACAATCAGGATTGGCTGGACAACGTGACCTCCGGCGACTACCTCAGGTACTATGAGGAGATGTATGATACTGCGGACTAATACGAAGTTTAGAGATTACAAGCAATTGGCTGGAAAAAATCAGATATGGGAAGCAAGTATAATATAGCTGTGGCCGGGACCGGTTATGTAGGACTAAGTATCGCCACATTGTTGGCCCAGCACAACCGAGTGACTGCTGTCGATATAATACCAGAAAAGATTGACTTAATCAACAACAAAAAGTCCCCAATTCAAGATGAATATATCGAGAAGTATCTCGCTGAGAAAAATCTCGACCTGACGGCAACCCTTGACGGTATAAAAGCCTATAGAGATGCTGACTTTGTTGTGATTGCGGCACCGACAAACTACGACCCGGTAAAGAATTATTTCGACACACATTGCATAGAAGACGTTATCGACTTGGTGCTGGATATCAACCCAAATGCCGTAATGGTGATAAAGTCTACCATACCAGTCGGTTACTGCCGTAATCTATACGTGAAATATGCGGCAAAGGGTGTCAAACGATTCAATCTTATATTTTTCCCCGAGTTTTTACGTGAGAGCAAAGCCCTTTATGATAATCTCTACCCCTCGCGCATAATCGCCGGCATACCAAAGATTATCAATCGTCCCGAATTCGACGAAGAAAATGCTGCCATCGAAGCAGTTACCGATATAGAAGAAATGACTAATGCGGCGCGTACTTTTGCCGGTTTGCTTCAGGAAGGCGCATTAAAGCCCGAAATCGACACGCTATATATGGGCATGAAAGAGGCCGAAGCCGTGAAATTGTTCGCCAATACCTATTTGGCCCTGCGCGTCAGCTATTTCAACGAACTTGATACATATGCCGAAGTCAAGGGCCTTGACAGCCGTGCTATCATAGAAGGCATCGGACTCGACCCTCGCATAGGTACGCATTATAATAATCCGTCATTCGGCTATGGCGGCTATTGTCTGCCCAAGGATACCAAGCAGCTTTTAGCCAACTACGAAGATATACCTCAGTGTATGATGAGTGCGATTGTGGAGAGTAACCGCACGCGCAAGGATTTCATCGCAGACCAGGTGTTGCATATGGCTGGATATTACGATTATACATCTGCCAATACCTACGGGCGGGCGCCCGAACATTCATGTGTAATCGGTGTCTACAGGCTAACAATGAAGAGCAACAGCGACAACTTCAGACAGTCCTCGATACAAGGCGTTATGAAACGCATCAAAGCCAAGGGGGCGGAAGTAATTATCTACGAGCCTACCCTCGAGAATGGTACTACCTTCTTTGGTAGTCGTGTGGTGAACGACATCGAAACGTTCAAGTGCCAAAGCCATGCAATCATAGCCAATAGAACCACACCGGAACTCGAGGATGTCTCCGACAAAGTCTACACTCGCGACATATTTTCTCGGGATTAACCGCCCAAAGCATTGTGATATAGCAATTTTTCATTTGTGGAAGAAACATTAACAAATAAAACAAAAAAAGGAGTAGTTTGGCAAACATTATCACTTGTAAGCAACTCCGGTTTTACGTTTATCGTTGGTATTATTTTGGCAAGGATTCTGCTTCCAAGTGATTATGGCATTATTGCTATGATTACAGTATTCACCTCGGTACTTCAAATATTTACTGATGGTGGTTTGAGTTCCGCACTCTTGAGGAAGGAGAATAGAACTGAAAAAGACATATCTACAGTATTCTATTATAACTTTACAGCCTGTTATGTTATTTATTTCATAATATTCATCTGCGCCCCATACATAGCTGATTTCTATGAGATGACAGATATTTGCAAAATTGCCCGAGTATTTTCTATAACACTTCTTATAACACCTTTCTACAGTATTCAACTTATACTATTAAAATCAAAAATTGATTTTAAAACCAAATGCAAAATTGAGGTATTATGCAATATCTTCTATGCCTTAACAGCCATTATAATGGTATACACTGGATGGGGTATCTGGTCGCTAATTATACCATCTCTTTTATCTCAACTGGTTTCAGCCATTCTTTATAATATGGCATATCGTTGGTATCCAACAGAAGGCTTTTCGATGAAATCTTTTAAAGAGCTGTTTGGGTATAGTAGTAAACTATTGGTGGCTCGAGTGGTTAACAAAATGTATGCGAACATAGCGCCAATGGTAATTGGCAAGTTCTTTTCTCCTACTCTTTTAGGCCTATATGAAAGAGCTAAAAGTTGGCCAGCTTTGCCGTCGCAAACTTTAGCTATATCTTTTCAAAGTGTCACATTCCCAGTCCTAAGCAAGATACAAAATGACAAGGAACGTCTCAGATATAATTATATTAGGTTGTTAAAAATGACATCCTTTCTTATTTTTCCACTAATGATAGGTTTGGCTGCCGTCGCAAGGCCCTTGGTGATAGTCGTACTCACAGAGAAATGGATAGATTCAGTAAATTTAATGCAATTAATTTGTCTATCATACATGTGGTTTCCTATCCTACTCATAAATTCAAATCTCTTAACTGTTAGCGGAAGAAGCGATTTATATCTACATTGTGAGTGCTGCAAAATAATTATAGGAGTTATCTCTCTATGCTGTTTTTTACCTTACGGCGTCAAGACATATTGCTTAGCAGAAGTATTTGTTATGTGGATTTACATATGTATTAGCTGCTTATATGCAAAAAAAATAATAAACACGAGAATATGGGTACAACTTATAAGTATTTTTCCAATACTCGTCAACTGCATTGTTATGGGGTTCATTTCAATATTGGCCCAAACATTAACATCCATCAACATCTTAAAGTTATTATTAGGAATTGCATCCGGATTTATATATTACCTGTTAAGCGCGAAATTCTTTTTTAAGGAGCAGTATAAAGAAACTCTTAATTTTATCACAGCAAGAAAATGAACAGCTTTATTGACAAAATCATAAGGTCATTTCTTTCAAAGACACCACTCTATCGACTAATTGATCAATATTGGATGCCATATTTCAAAAATCAATTCAAAGAGATTGGCCCGAACACTCAAATTATAACACCCCTCACGGTTCAACCTCGCAACATGTCTCTCGGGGACTGCGTTAGAATTCAAAATCATGTTAACATGATTTCGAGTAAAGGGCAAATTTCGATAAAGAAATATAGTTCAATTGGTAGTGGAACAATTATTATACCTGGCGCACACACTCCCACAGTAGGTCTACCTCAATTCTTCAGTTATCTTCATATAAATGATGAAGAAAGAATTATTACAGTTGAAGAAGACTGCTGGATTGGAGCTTCATGCATCTTACTATCAAAATCTCATATATCTAGAGGTTCTATTGTTGCCGCCGGTAGTGTCGTTACAAAAGACGTACCACCTTATGCTATTGTTGCAGGAAATCCCGCAAAAATCATAGCAACAAGATTTTCGATAAACCAAATTTTGGAGCATGAAAGGATATTATACCCTGAAGACGAGAGAATGTCGAAATTAGAGTTAGAGGATTTATTCGAAAGCAGATATAAAGGCTACAAGTCAATCGGTATTTCAAATATGAATAAAGCTGATTGCGAGAGATTGACCGCCGAAGCAGAAAGAATGAATATAAAATTTTACGACACAATTAATCATGAGTCAAGTAAAGTTTAGCATATTAGTCCCGACTTTCAAAAAGACATTTTTGAAAGAATGTATTGATAGCATATTATCCCAAGACTATCATAATTTCGAAATTATAATTGTAAACGATAATTCTCCCGAGGATATTGATACAATTGTAGATAGCTACAATGATAATAGGATAAAATATTACAAGAACGAAACCGGCTTTGGAGGAAAAGACGTAGTAAATAATTGGAATAAGTGCTTATTCCTTTCATCTGGAGAGTATGTTATTTGTATGGGCGATGACGACATCCTTAAAGAAAAAGCCTTATCGCTTTATATAAATGCAATTATGCAATATCCTGAATTTAACATCCTTCATATAAGGACAGAAATTATAAATGAAAGAAACGAAATTATCGATATTCAATCACCGAGACCTCTGATTGAGAGCGTTTACTCTATGATATGGAATTTATGGAAAGGTAGAGACCAGTTTATAGGTGATTATCTATTCAAAGCTTCCACATTAAAAGGACTCGGCGGGTTCTATTACTTACCATATGCGTGGTCATCAGATAAAATATCAACATTTCTTGTTGCACAAGAAAATGGTATTGTGAACATAAACACAATAGGCTTCTCTTATCGACGAACGAATCTGACAATTTCAAATTCATGTACTACTCAACGAGAGAGGTATGAGGCTTTATTAGGTGAAAAAGAATGGTATTGTAATTTTATAAAATCAATACCCCCAATTAAGGACGAAATAGATTTTGTTTATTTCAAATTAATAAAAAAGAATTATATTAGCTATATGAATAAACGTTTAGATTCCATGTTGCAATGGGATTTGAATGATTCTCCGTCACATATAACTTATTGGTTGAAAAAGAAAAATGAATACGGGTTTTCATTGGTATATTGTCTTCGCATAATAAATCGAACTATAGCATCTTACAAAACAAAAATTTTAAAAGCGATTTTTCATCATTATTAAAGTTATCATATTAGGACTAATAACAATAACTAGTTATTTCATCAGCCAATATCACTCTTTTTCATCACAAAAGCTATGTCTATTTATAAAAATGTAATTCAAGGATTGCGTAACATAATTACGATTAAAAATTTAATCTATTCATCCAATTGTGAACAAAAAAGGCAACTATTACAACAAGCCATTTTAAATAAAACAACACCTGGTGTTACATCAAAAAAACATATTGAACAAGATGTAATTATATCTCTTACATCTTATGGCAATCGAATATATGAAGTTGCCTTAACAATAGAATCGTTGATGGAGCAAACGATTCTCCCCAATAGAATAATTTTGTGGCTTTCTTACAATGAAAAAAACATACCACAGGCATTAAGGCTCTTGGAAAAACGAGGTTTAGAGATTAATTTCTGCGAGGATATTGGCTCTTATAAAAAATTAATTCCCACATTAAGAAATTACCATGATGATATTATTATAACAGTCGATGATGATGTGTTTTACGATTTTGACCTTATAGAAAACTTAATCATAACTCATAAGGAGTTCCCAAATGATATATTGGCACATAGGATGCATCGCATCACCTTAAACAAGGATATGGAAGTCGCACCCTACAAGGAGTGGCACCAATGTATTAAAGATTATAACCCATCATTTTTGAATTTTGCAGTCGGTGTCGGCGGAGTGTTGTATCCACCAAATTCTTTAGACAGCCGAGTGTTCGACGAGTCTACATTTATGGATATTTGCAAATATGGAGATGACATATGGTTTAAATGTATGAGTATTCTGAATAATGTGCAAACTCGAGGCGTTTATTCGCATAATAAAAAAGGCGAAGACTATTTGCCAAATATGAGTATTAGTGAATTTGGATTATTTTCCGATAATGTTATAGGAAACAATAGAAATGACTCCCAAATAAAAGCTGTTTTTGAAAAATATGAGATTTACAATATTCTTAAATCCCAAATAATATAAATAATTTCTTTATGATATATCATATTACATGTAACACTGATACTAATTACGCACAGCATTGTGCGGCGATGTTATGTTCACTATTCGAAAACAATAGGGATATAAACTGTTGTGTACATATTCTTACGAACAATCTTGAGAGCGATATACAGACATATTTTATAAAATTAGCCCAAAAATATGGCAATGAAATCATATTTCATATTGTTGATGAACATCAATTGCAGGATTTACAATATCGTGAAAAGAGACCATTGACAAAAGCAGCTTATTATAGAATTCTACTTCCAACAATATTATCATTAGATATCGAAAAAGTATTATATCTTGATTGTGACATGATTGTGTTACAATCAATAAAAGAATTATTTGATATCGATTTAAATCTATATGCACTAGCGGCGACAACCGACTCCTCTCCTTATTCAGATATCCATCGACGTCAACTCGGCTTTGACTTGAATACTACAGCATTTTGTTCTGGTATCATGATGATAAATTTGAAATATTGGAGAGAACATAATGCACAAGATAAATTAATTAAGTTTTCAAAGGAAAAAAGAACCCCAGTCTATCTACATGATCAAGATGCCTTAAACCATGTATTTAGAAACAATTGGTTTGTACTTCCTCCGAAATATAATCATACCTCCATGTCAATAACCCCACTTTCAAGATTTGAGTATGATAATTTGGAATACGCCTTCAATCCAATCGTATGGCATTATTCATCAGATTTAAAGCCCTGGTTTAATATACCTTTTCCAGGAAAATCAAATTATATTAAATATCTAAAATTATCAGAATTTCCAAATTATAAATTTATTAATAAGGAGTTTAAATTTAGGGTTTCTTCATACTATAAAATAGCAAGATATTATATTAGTCGATATTTATATCCAGTTACACCAAATGTTTTAAAATTATTAGCACATGATATCTATATGATTATAAAAACATTAGGTGTACTATTAATCACTCCGAGTAAATTTAATAGATTTTTAGTTAGCGAATGGGGAAAAAGACGTGAATAATAAGATACGCTACTGAACATTTTAGTAAATTGCAACTTAATGTGGCTATATCTGACTATATTTTCTATACCAGTTTTTGCATATTATTACGGCGACGCCGTCAACCGCAACAAGACTTTCCTTGTATGCTACATGGGGGCGTTGGCTCTCTTTGTTGGCCTCGCCGATATGTTTGGCGGATATGACAGGTATATTTATGGCGCAATATTCGACAGCATAGCCGATGGTGTCACATATGGAATGGGCTACAGGTACCTCCCGTCATTGTTGTTCTATGAGCCGGGGTATTCTGCCCTCAGCTATGTTATAGCCCTCGTTACCGAAAACCGGTATGTCTACATCTTCATAGTCACGATGCTGATATACTATTGCATGTACAAGGCTTTTGAGAAGAACATGCCCAATTACCCACTGGCGATGATACTGTTTCTGGGCATGGTATTCTATTTCACGTTCACCTACCTGAGGCAGGTACTGGCCTTTTCTGTTGCATGGCTCGGTGTGACTTATCTGATTGAAAACAAGAAGTGGAAGTTCTTTCTGATAGTATTGCTCGTTGCATTGCTCCACAAGTCAGGTATTGTGTTCGCGGCACTCTATTTCTTGCCATTGAAAAAATTCAAGCCCGGTTTGGTGATAATGATACTCGGCATATGCGCAATTTTGGGCTTCTCCGGGGTGACCGGCGCACTGTATGACGCATACGCGAATGTGTCAGAAGCCGGTAGCATGAACACCTATTCGACATCATCGGGCGTCAGGGGAGCATATTTTCTGGAAGTTGTGTTTTTCGTATGGGTAATCCTGTCTAATTACAAGAAAATCGAGCCGACCAGGCGCAACCTCGTGTTCCTCAATATGGCCTGGTGCTTCTGCGCGCTATTGCTCTTGTTCATACGGTCGAGCGACGGCGGCCGCGTGGCATGGTTCTTTACTTTAGGCATTATCTATACCGTCACGTTGGTATGCAGCACACAAAGATTACATACCAGAATCAAAAACGCCTTTGGCCCCCTCATGGTCGCGGTGATGCTGGCCTTGTACGTCAGAGTTTATTTTGCTTGGCAAAATTATGACATGTTATATCCTTATAAGTCTTTTCTTACAAATGGATATCGCACTCCAGATTATATTCATGAAAGGAACGAGTACGACCACGGTTACGACCAGGACAAGTTCTACCGTCCGGCTTTCAGATTCCTGAAATAATGCGTATAGCGCTTATAACCCTGCACACCCCGACGCCGAACAACTGCCGGGGGGCGAGCGCCCTGCCCTACCACCTCATGGCCTTCCGCCCAAAAGGCGTGGATGTAGAAGTATGGTCTTTTAACCTCAACGGCTGCACGTCGAAGCAGGTTGAGGAGTCCGAGATGCAGCTCGGGGTGAAAATCCACACCGTCAAAAAGCCGGGATGGCTCCGGCTTATAAGCCCGGCACCTATACGGCTGTTTCTCCCAAAGCCAATACTTGGATATCTGTCATTGTCTGACAATGTGTATGCCGACATTACCAGTTATCTGAATGGTGCCAATTCGGCACTATGGATTTACGGGGAGGACATATCGCGGCTTGCCGACAGCTTCGGCAGGGCGCCCGCAGTCATCACCACCCCCGACTGCGAGGCGATGTACTACCACCGTGTCCTGGCGATGAGGGGCGTTCCCACCGGGGCCAAATCGATATTGCGCTATGCCTTGATGTATCACCGCTATGCGTCCATGGCCTCGCATTATCCGACAAGAAAAGGCATCAAATATCATCTTGTGGGTAGAGAGGATGCTATGTTCCTGAAACGGATGAACCGTGCGGCCGATGTATATTTCATTCGGCATCCGCACTATGACTTGTCAGACCTGCCCCATGCCGGGGTTCGAGGATGTGACCGAATCAAGATACTTGTCGCCGGACGTTATGACTTTACCATGGCGCAGGCTGCCGACGAGGCATTCGAGGCCATGAAGGCCTTGCCGCAGAATATTAAAGACAGGTACCTGGTCACATTCCTTGGCAAAGGATGGGAAATATGGGGCGAGGATTTGAAAAAATCGGGATTTGAAGTCGAACTCAAAGATTTTGTCGATGACTACGCGGCGGAGGTCTCGTCGCACCATATCCAGCTCACGCCCGTTGCCGTGGGCACGGGCACCAAGGGCAAGGTACTCGATGCCTTTGCCAACGGCCTCATGGTAATCGGCACACCGCTGGCACTTGAAAACATAGCGGTCGAGAGCGGCAGGGAATGTGTCGAGTATTCCGACGGCGGCGAGCTGGCACGATGGCTCACCAGACTCGCGAACGACCCGTCGACAATAAACGACATTGCCCAGGCTGGCAGGGAGACCGTGCTGCGAGAACACGGGCGAGAGAAAGTCGCCGAAGAATTCTTCCGTTTGTTTGAATGACACAGACTCGTAATTCGTCGTTCGAGCTACTCCGCATAATCCTCATTATCCCTTGTGGCAGTCACGCTTGACAAAGTACAGTCAGCCCTATACCAAGGTATTATAAAATGCTTGTAACGGTAGCGACCCCAACCTATAACAGGGCGACTTTATTACCTCGGCTTTATCTGAGCCTTTGTAAACAAACGTGCACCGACTTTGAATGGCTGGTTGTTGACGATGGTTCAACCGACGGCACCGAGGAGACGGTTAAGAATTTTATCAGTGAAGGCAATATAGCCATACGCTACCTTCGCAAGCCGAACGGCGGCAAGCACACAGCCGTAAACCTGGCAGCGAAGGAGGCTCGTGGCGGGCTCTTCTTCATAGCCGACAGCGACGACTGGCTGCCGGCGACGGCAATCGCCGACGTGGTCGAGGCGTTCTCGGCAATAAAGGATGACGACGGCTTCTGCGGCGTGTGCGGCCTTGACGAATATGCCGACGGCACCATCGTCGGGAGCGGCCTGCCCCACTCCGCAATCGATGCATCCCCGAACGATATACGTGGGAAGTGGGGTGTCTCTGGCGACCTCAAGGAAGTGTTCCGTACCGACGTTATCCGGCAGTTCCCCTTTCCCGAAATCCCGGGCGAACGGTTCTGTCCCGAGGTATTGGTATGGAACCGAATAGGTGCGAGATACAGACTGCGCTACTTCGACAAGCCCGTCTACACGGTCGAGTACCAGCCCGACGGGCTGACAAACGGCATAACGCTTGCCCGGATGAAAAGCCCCGTGGCATCAATGCTCACGTATTCCGAGTGGTTTTTAATTGCAGGCTCCGTCAAGGCGAAACTGCGCATGGCTGTCAACTTCTGGCGATTTGCCTTCTGTGCTGCCCCGGGGAAGCGGATTCCAATAGCTGGATGGGGGAAACTCCTATTCCCGGTCGGGGCGCTCTTCCATATTAAAGACAAAATTGCTTTTAGATGAAAATCCTCCACGTCATAACCTCGCTGCGGACAGGCGGGGCGGAAAAACTGATGGTCGACTTGCTGCCAAGGCTCAAGGCCCGGGGGCTCGATGTTGATTTACTTCTCTTTGACGGTACTGACACGCCCTTCAGGCGCGACATCGAGGCCGCCGGGATAAGGGTGTTCGACCTCGGCACGGGCGGCTCGGTCTACTCGCCGATGAGGCTGCTCAAACTCATTCCTTATCTCAGAAAATACGACATAATCCACACCCACAACACCGCCCCGCAGTTATTTGCTGCAGCTGCATCATGTCTCAAAAAAGCCAAGTTGGTCACAACCGAACATGGCGGTTCCAATAGACGCAGGTCAATCAGGGGGTTTAAAGTAATTGACAAATGGATGTACCGAAAATATGACACAATTATCTGCATCGCCGATAAAACAAAAGATAATTTGTTAGAGTATCTCAGTATTCCACTTGGAAATGGTGTTACTATAAACAACGGCATCGACGTGGCCCGCTATGCCTCTGCCGAGCCGTCGCCAGAATTAGAGGGCATCGCCCCGGGGAGCCGGAAAATAATTATGGTCGCCGGATTCCGCTGGGAGAAGGACCAGGACTCGCTTATCAGGTCGCTAAAGCACCTGCCGTCTAAGTTCCACCTCTTCCTCGTGGGCGACGGGGTGCGCCGCCCCGAACTTGAAGCCCTCGCCACGCATGAAAACCTTGCCGACCGGGTGCATTTCCTCGGTCTGCGCACCGACGTCCCGCAGCTGCTCCACGCCGCAGACTATGTTGTCATGTCATCTCACTTCGAGGGCCTCTCGCTCTCGTCGGTCGAGGGCATGAGCGTCGGCAAGCCTTTTCTTGCCTCCGATGTCGACGGTCTCCGCGAGGTCGTCGCAGGCGCCGGAATCCTCTTCCCTCACAAAGATAGCAAAACACTGGCTCATCAAATATTACAACTCGAAAAATCACACGAAAGCTACACTTCGGTAGCCAACGCATGCCTCGACAGAGCCAGTGATTTCGATATCTCAAAGATGGTCGAAGGATATTACCGAATATACAATCCATTAAATGCCGACAATTAAACTCATCCGCACGTCCACTGTCCCGGGGTCGCTGAACACCTTCTGCAGGGGGCTGCTGAGGGAGCTTCGGGAGCAGGGGGGCTACGAGGTCGTGGCCGTCAGTTCGCCTGGCGACGCCCTGCGCGAAATTGAAGAACGCGAGGGCGTCAGGACCGTGGCCGTGCCGATGGAGAGGCACATCTCGCCGCTACGGGACTTGAAGAGCCTTCTCGGGCTTATCAGTGTCTTTCGGAAAGAGAAGCCAACGATGGTTCACTCCATGACACCAAAGGCAGGATTGCTCTCTATGATGGCGGCATGGTTTTGCCGAGTCCCGGTGCGTGTGCATACCTTCACCGGCCTGGTATTCCCCACCGCCACCGGCCTAACGCAGAAAATCCTCATCCTCACCGACCGCATAACATGCGCCTGCGCCACCCACATCGTCCCCGAGGGCGAAGGCGTCAAGAACGACCTCGCCAACTACCGCATCACAAAGAAACCGCTCAAGGTGCTCGGCCACGGCAACGTGCGCGGCATCGACCTCGACCACTTCGACCCGCAGCGGAACGAAGTGCAAACCGGGGCGGCACAAATTCGCAAACCGGACATATTCACATTCGTCTTTGTCGGCCGCCTCGTCCGCGACAAGGGCATCAACGAACTCGTCGAAGCTTTCGGGCGGCTCAATAAGGAACGCCCCGACACCCGTCTGCTCCTCGTCGGTCGCCAGGAACCCGAACTCGACCCTCTGAAGCCCGAGACCCTCGCGGCAATCGACCGCGACAAGAATATCGAGGCCGTCGGGCAGCAGTCCGACGTGCGCCCGTGGCTTGCCGCGTCCGACGTCTTCGTCTTCCCCAGCTACCGCGAGGGCTTCCCCAACGTTGTCATCGAGGCCGGGGCGATGGGCCTCCCCTCTATAGTGACCGACATCAACGGCAGCCGCGAAATCATCATCGAAGGCTGCAACGGCACCATCATCCCACCTCGAGATGCGAACACGTTGTACCAAGCAATGAAATCATTCGTCGAGCAGCCCGACAAACGAACCCAAATGGCATCCAACGCCCGCCCGCTCGTAGCCTCTCGCTACGAGCAATCCTATGTCCACCGTTGCCTTAAAGAATATTATCGTGAAATCTTGCCAATGCAGCGTTGATAGAAACTTTGTATGTTAAGCCTAAAAACTACCAGTTCATTTAAATCCATCTCTAAGGAATGGGAAAGGTTGTATAAAATTACGCCGGATGTTTCTCCATTCCTAAATCCGGACGCAATGTCAATATGCGTGAAATATTTTTATCCTTACTATATTGTCAATCGTTGCATACCATTGTTCCTGCTGTTTTATGAGCACGGTTCAATAAAGGCAATTGCACCCATGCTGAAGTATTCTAATGGCAAAACGGAGCTTTTCGGCTTTGCAAACGGTTTCAACGAGTCCGGGATGCTGTTCGAATCAGAAGGAATTCTTCCGGAATGCATAAGGCTGATAAAAGAGACGTATGGCGAAGCGCTGTTTCTTAAGATTGACGAACGGTCTCCGTTAGCAGCTTTCGCGCAACAGGATGCACATTCTACCTCGAATGCAGAAATACGATTGGGAAATGATTTTGACGAGTATTTCAAAAATTTGTCAAAGTCGGTACGCCAGAATATCCGCACTGCCTACAATCGTCTTTCAAGTGATGACAACTCGGTGGAAATAAAAGTATTTGCTGGAGACGATGAGCAACCAATAGATGACATTATCAATCTATATAGTCTGAGGCACGAGAAAAAGTACGCGGTAAAGACCGGATTTCTGAAGAAATGGTTTTTGAAAACCCAGAGTTTTGCCACCCAGCTATATCTTCACTCCCCAAACGCACTGACTTTCGTGCTTTATATAAACGGAAGCATGGCCGCATTTATGAGCGGTTTAAGCGGAAACGGCCGTCTTATAATCCCTCGTTTGTCAATAGACGAGACGTTTAAGAGATATTCTCCCGGAATGCTCCTTGTTGTCGAAGCAATCAAACATCTCATCAAATCGACAGACATAAGAGTTCTTGACCTTTCGCAGGGGCAAGAGCAGTATAAATACAATCTTGGTGCCGTCGAGCACCTTAGCTATAGATTTAAACTTTAACCATTATAGGATAAAAAGAGATATATGAAAGATAACAAGGATATGATTTCATGCGATGTCATTGTCACCTATTGCTGGAATCGCGTAGGTTATAATATCCTAAGAAGTTTGTCTGCAAAAGGTCTAAAAGTTTGGGCCGCCGATACCTCGCGTCATAACATCTGTAGCATGTCGCGATTCTGCGCAGGAAGTTTTGTATATCCAGATCCTTTTACCAATGAAGAGGCGTTTATAGCAGTTTTAGTGAAGAAAATCAATGAGCTGCAACCGAGAGTCCTTATGCCAACACATGACGAGGGTATTGTAATAGCACGTAACCGACATCGCTTTCCAAAAAATCTGATTATCCCAATTGAATCAGAAGAAAAATTGAATCGTCTATCCAATAAAAAGATTGCGACAAAACTTGCAGAACAGGCTGGTGTGCCTGTTCCCATTACTTTTACAAAGGCTAGCGACGTTAAGATTTTTCCTGTTGTATTCAAAACCGTTATTGGCAATTCTGCAAAAGGGGTGTTTTTCCCAAAAGACTATTCGGAACTCATGGAACTGCAAGACAAATACAGTGGTACTGAAGTTCTAATTGAGGAATGTCTCAAGGGTAATGATGTCTGTGTCGACTGTCTCCGCTGGAACGGATTTTTTCAGGCGACAGTTTACAGAGCTCTCGTCACAAAAACAAATGGTGGCGGAACAACAACCCAGAGAGAAATAATATCAATGCCCGAACTTGTTGAATATGCCCATATATTTCTTGATTCGGTTGACTACAATGGGGTATGCGGACTTGATTTCCGCTATGATAAAGAAAGCGGACGTCTGGGATTTATCGAAATGAATGCCCGATTTACCGGGGGGCTGGCGACACCAATTACAGCTGGGTTCGATATTCCCTATATGCTCTATTCGCTGGCCATAGGAAAACCATGTGGTAGGGCTGATATCAAAATTGGGACATCAACAAAATGGATACTGGGAGATGTGATAACCCTTGTAGGAAGAATCCTATCTTTCAATTTAAAGAAAGACGAGATAAGGCAAGTGAGCCGTTTTTCTGGTTTCGACGCTTTCGATGATTTTCGAAAGGACGATAAGAAAGCCATATTGGGAGAAATGGCGTACTATTTATCAAAACTGATTAAAAACCGAAAACTTAATCCCTGAAATGACTATCAAATATATATTTGACCGATTTATGGCTTTCATCGGCCTATTAATCCTGTGGCCTGTGCTTTTGGTCGTGGCCATCATGATACGCATCAAGATGCAGGGAGGACCGGTGATTTTCAAGCAAAAGCGTGTTGGGCGCAATGGTAGGCTCTTTACAATGTACAAGTTTCGCTCTATGACTGTTGAGCATGGCGGTTCGTCGGTATCGGTTGCTGGTGAAAGCCGCATTACTCCTCTAGGAGCCAAACTGCGTCACTATAAACTTGATGAACTACCTGAGCTTTGGAATGTGCTTATTGGCGACATGAGTTTTGTCGGCCCACGCCCCGATGTGCCTGGTTATGCAGACCAGCTGAAGGGGAAAGACCGAGAAGTTCTGAAACTCCGCCCAGGTATCACAGGACCTGCTTCTTTGAAATATCGAGATGAAGAGGATTTGCTCGCAAAACAATCTGATCCACAAAAATATAATGATGAGGTGATTTTTCCAGATAAAGTCCGTATCAACCTCTACTATCTGCATCATTACTCTTTTATCAAAGATATCGAAATGATATTATGCACCGTCCTCGGACGCAGAATGAAATATGACAATGAAATAATCTAAAAATATGAGTGAGCGTATACTTCTCTGCCTGGCGCATATGAGCGGCAGGGAGATGGATTTTATAAAGGAGGCGTTTGACCAGAACTGGGTTGTGCCTCTGGGACCGAATGTCAACGGGTTCGAGAAGGACCTCGAGGAGTTTGTCAACCGCCGCGAGGGCGCGGGGCCGCTGCATAAGAGGGTGGTGGCGCTGTCCGCCGGTACTGCGGCAGTGCATCTTGCACTTATAGCCTGCGGAGTCGGTCCAGGCGACGAGGTGCTTGTGCAGTCGTTCACATTCTGCGCGTCGAGCCACCCCGTGACCTATCTCGGTGCCACTCCGGTATTTATCGACTCGGAAAAGGAGTCGTGGAACATGGACCCCGACCTGCTCGAGGAGGCCATAAAGGACCGCATGGCCAAGACGGGCCGCAAGCCCAAGGCGATTATCCCAGTGGCACTCTACGGCATGCCTTACCAGATTGACAAAATCTTGGAGATTGCAAACCGTTACGATATTCCCGTCATCGAGGACGCCGCCGAGGGCTTCGGCTCGATGTACAAGGGCCAAGTGCTCGGCACCTTCGGCGAGTACGGCGTGCTGTCGTTCAACGGCAACAAGATGATTACGACCTCGGGAGGCGGTGCGCTTGTCTGCCCCGACGCCGACAAGGCGCGCGAAATCCTGTGGTACGCAACCCAGGCACGCGAATCGTACCCCTATTATCAGCATGAGGCTATCGGCTACAACTACCGCATGAGCAATATTTGCGCCGGCATAGGCCGTGGCCAGATGACCGTCGTCGACGAGCATATTGCCCATCATCGTCACGTTCAGGCTATTTACGAAGAACTTTTGAAAGACGTGAAGGGCATTACCATGCACACCAATCCCGGTTCGGATTATGATTCCAACTTCTGGCTCTGCACTGCAACGCTCGACCCGGATTTGAAAATCAAGGGTCAGGAGAACGCCTACAAGCAGGTAATCACCGGAGCCGTAGGTGGCGCAGCAGGTGTGACCCACACCGTTGCTACTGCTACCACAGACTGCCAGCCCAACGATAATGTCGAGGCTCTTCGCATGGCCCTTGATGCAGCCAACATCGAGTCGCGCCCCTTGTGGAAACCCATGCACAAGCAACCCGTCTACCGCGACAACCCCGCCTACACCAACGGCGTGAGCGAGGGCCTCTTCAAGGTCGGCATCTGCCTCCCCGCCGGCCCCTGGGTCACCGACGAGGACGTCCGCTATATCGTTGACTCCATCAAAGCCGCGATAGACTGAAAAATCCGTAAATATCGGATAAAAGATTTGCCAAGTCAGCGCAAGGTACCATGTTTTCAATCACTGTCAGTTTCCGAAGTTCGCGAAGTAGAGGCGATAAAGGTAAGCCGGGGATTGTTTTTTACCGGATTGCCAGTCACGGGTTGCGCGAGACGAGGATTGAGCGATGCGTCAATTCTGATATCAAGGGGGCTGACGAAAGCATCTTGCAGACTGAAAAAGAACGGATTATCTCGCATATTCGCCTACTTTACTGCGTTATCGAAAGACGCGAGGAGCAGGGTAAGCCATTCACCATCGATGACGTTGTAAATGACTTCCGCAAGGCACTCAGTGGAGATGAATCAATGGCCGATGTCAGAGCTAAGTCGCGGATAGACTTTCCATTAAGGCGCGACATCATCTCGATAGGCCGCGAGTTCAAGGGGACGTTCCAATATGTTTTCACAACCCCGGCAAAAGAGAACAAAGAAAACCTGTCCGACTATGTCCTCGGCCTCACTCAGTCGCTTAAAAACGCCCGACGCAACAGTCAGGCCCACAGTTTCGCCAGCTTACTGTCAAGCCTACGCGACTTCACCAAGAGCGATGAGATAAATTTTTCGGACATAGATGCCGACTTCGTCCTCGATTATGCAGGATGGCTCAAGCAGACCGGCATCACAGCATCCACACAGTCATTTTATCTCCGCACCCTTCGCACCATCCTCAACAAAGCGCAGAGGGACGGCCTTATCGAAGCGTCGCCCGAGTGGTTCCTGGGCGTAAACACCCGGATATACAAGTCTTCAGAATCCAAAGACACAAAACTTAGCCGTGACGTGCTGCTGAAGATTGAGAACTTAGACCTACCATCAAACGGGCCATTGGCACTGGTAAGGGATATGTTTATGTTCGGTTTCTACTGTGAGGGCATGGAGCTTATAGATATAGCAAACCTCACCACCGAAAACATCAAGGACGGTCTCATGGTCTATCGGCGCCGTCAGAAAGGAGTCAAGAAAGTAGTGGTATTGGGACGCGAGGCAAAGAAAATCATAAAAAGATACATCAGCCCCGGTCAACATTATCTTTTCCCTCTTCTCGGAACGTCTGACTACATAATGTTCAGTTCGGTCAGCAACTACGTACGCCAGTATCTGAAAACCATTGGCGAGAAGGTCGGATTTCCACAACTGACGTTCAGCATGAATATCAGTGCCTACAAATCCCTGATGTCCAGCGTCAGCATATCCGAGCTGTTGTTAAAGCACACGACCGACAATACCCTTCCATGTGGCACACGGCTATAATGTAGAGGATAAAAATGATATAAGTTCGAGTTTCTTCTCCCTGACTACCATGACAACCTAACAAACCGCCAGGCCTGTTAGGTTGTTAGTGTTTTATAACAACGTCTAACACGACATTTCACGCCCTGATTTTATATACAGGCTTGAAGCATATTTTTTGCTATCTAAGATATTTTCGTTAACTTTGCGGTTGGAAAGACAGTAGTCTATCCACGACATTTTTTTAGAAAAATAAGAAGCGTTATGCTTATCTTGTAGTTTGAGAACCTGAGAAATTCATCAATTGAGCAGGAGATAGCATAGTGGTTCTCACGCATATAGCGTGGGCTGCTATTGTTACATCTGCTCACAGGTTTTCTCAGGACCTTCAAACTAAGACGTGGCATAGTCGGCTCACGTATTCTTTATCATAAAACTACTCTTCGGGCCACAGGGACACTATCGCATTATGCACAACTATTCACACAAAGCAGTTTTATTCTTATTAGCATTGTTCTGCTTATGCCAGCACGCCTTCTGCCAGACAAGTTTCAAATTGGATAAGAAACGTGGGCACTACTACATGACGACTACCGTGAACTCGAGGGAGAATGTCAAGGTACTCCTCGGCTCAAGGCTTCCCGGCATCGTCGTGGGCCGCGAGGTGTTCGACAAGATTTTCGATGAATCGCAATACGACAATGTCGGCGTATCCAATCGGGAGTACTATTCCGACACCCGCAAATTCAATATCGAAAAGGCACTTCACGGTAAAGTCACGTTCGGTGATGTGAGCTATACCGGGAAAATCTACGTCATCGAAGGTGATGCATGTGTCGCCGTACCGGTCCACCTGCTGAAGAATGAAGCCGACAGTACCGCGAATATGATTAGGCTTAATTTCAAGAAAGGGACTCTCGATTTTATCAGTCGCGACACTTACGACACCTCGAAGGCCCAATCTTTCAAAGTCGTGAAATATGCATCGACGCCCGTTTTCGAAACGACGATGGAACTTGCCGACACATACGGACACGAGTCCGAGATAAAAGGCAAATTCATCTTCGACCTCGGCAGCGGCACGCCAGTATTCTTGTTCGGCAAAAATATCGCTGAGTTTCTCAAAAGCAACAATTTCAGACTGCTTAGCGCCACCGACAAATCACTCAACACGGTTGGCAAAGGCATACTGGCGGGCTACTGCAAAATCGGTGAAAGGACACACAATGGAATTTCCATCGGAATCACCAACAAACTATATTATGACGAAATACTCGGATGCGTCGGGCCTGCGTTTTTCGACAACGGAGAAATCGTGTTCGACCCCGAGAACGAAACAATATTTTACCGCTAACACCCATTCACACAGGACAATCACGATAGGGCAACCTGTCAGACCAACCGGTCTGACAGGTTGTCATTGTTTTATAGTGTGTTACATCGGAACCCATAAGAAATTATCTTTAGGGGTCTTGTAAACGCGCTTTGTACAAAATTTAAAAGATTTAGTGTCTTTTATTTAAGGACACTACCTAAAAAATATGCATTCTGATACGATTGCCTTGAATTTTTGCTCAAAAATTTGATTATATAAAATTTTTCAAGTACCTTTGGCGCGTATTTTATTAAGTAACCAAACTAAATTCAAATACAATACAAACCAATAATTAGGAAAAGCATCTCATCACAAAGCTGTTGATAAAAAAACAAAGATTATAAATTATAGACCATCCATGCTTATGAAACAACTAAGGACTCTTACCGCTGTATCACTGTCAATACTGGCAGGCATCACAATGCACACCACAGCGCAGACTGCCGAACTTCCCTACTCAATCAATTTCACTGAATGTATCGATGGATGGGCAGTTTCAGATAACGACGGCAACGGCACCACATGGAACGATATGTCATACCAGGACTATGGATACTCACATTATGGCTTTAACTCGCCAAACGAAGACGACCTGATATCTCCAGAGTTTTCCCTTGTCAAAGGCGCAACCTACAAGATTTCGACAACAATAATCAATTCCTATCCTAACGGTAGTGAAAAACTTGTACTTATGGCCGGAACAACCAAAGACAAGTTCAAGGAAGTAGCCCCGATTTCTGTCACATCGGCGGGGGAGAACGCCAATGTCATAGACTTTATCCCCGAGACCGACGGCTCTTATTGTTTCGCCATTCGAGACATCTCAGAAAGTGCATATTTCGGAATCATCGGCGTATTAAACTTCTCAATCGAAAAGACCGCCGACCCGGTTGTGACAATACCCGCAGTCGAAGTACCCTACACAATCGACTTCAAGGATAACTGCGACGGCTGGACCGCAGCAGACAACAATGGAGACCGATATTCATGGCGTGCAAACGCACTCGATGCCTACGGCGTATATATGGAAGGAGCCAACGCACCCCACAATGACGATTTAATCTCCCCGAAATTCAAACTTGCCAAAGGCAAGACCTACAGTATTTCGACTGTTATTGAGCTTCTGCGTCCATCGGGTGAAGATATACTCACCCTCATGTGCGGCACCGACAAGGCCGCAATGACCGAGTTAAAAAAACTGACCGTGGCAAATCAGGGAGCAAACACCGATATAACGAATTATACCCCGGAAACTGACGGCGAATACTACTTCGCAATACGCAATACAACCGCACGGAGCTCGTCACTACCGACTCTGATAGTCGGAGTGAGCAGCTTCTCTATATCCGAAAATACAGCCCCGGTCGAAGGAGCCCTTATATCGACCGACTTCAGCAGCGAAAATCCTCTTGACGGCTGGACCGTGCTCGACACCAATGCCGATAAGAACACCTGGGGACTCATCGACGGCATAAACGGCGTGGCCTACAATAGCGAAAACGCTGCTTCTTCGTCCGACTGGTTGATTTCACCACTGATGCAACTCACCGAGGGGCAAGACTACCTTGTCAACTACACCCTGGCACAAGCAGGTGCCTTCAGTGCCGACCGCATAGATGTATGCATGGGAACCGAGGCTACACCAGATGCCATGACCACCGTACTGGCAAACGAAACCCTCGAATTTGCCAACGGCAACGGCAAAATAACCGGCACGCAGCGCATAAGCGGCCACGCCACCGGCATGTACTGCATAGGCTTCCACGTCGCTACCGCCGAACCCAACGGCATAGTAAGTCTCCAGAGTATCCATGTCAAAGCTGTAGAAAAAACCGTTCCGAAGGCTATAACCAACCTTAAATCGGTATCCGATTCAAAGGCCCACACTGTCACACTGACATGGACTAACCCCGACAAAGACACCGCCGGTGCCAACATACAGAACGTCGACATACTGATATATGAAAACGAGACACTGATACACACCATGGCTGGCTGCACGGCAGGGGCCGAAGATACATATACCTATACTCCTGCAGAATTCACCGGTGTGGTAACATACACGGTCAAGGCAGCCATCGACGGAGCAGAATCAGAAGCAGCTACTACATCAATATGCCTCGACGACATACAGGGCGAGAAAATTTTAGTCAAGACCATCGGCATTTCATCAAGTTCGTTCGCCAATTGGAACATCGTCGACAACAATAACAACGGCACGCCCAAATACGGCAAGTGGATTTACGACATGGGACTCTATTTCAAGCACGAACTCAGCAAGCCTACCGTCGAGGACGACTGGGCAATAAGCCCGTCGTTCGACCTTGAGCCCTCAAAACGTTACATCGTTGACTACAACCTTGCCACGCACGCTACTGGCCCGGCAACATTCGATGTCACAATCGGCAACGAGAACACTGTAGAAGCACAGACACGCATACTCCAGAAACAAGAGGATTTGCAGCAAAACGGCTTCGCCCACTTCCACACGAACCAGTTCGTCGTCGACAGCGAAGGCAAATACTATATCGGCTTCCACGTCCTCAATGTGGCACACTCTATCTCAATTTCCGATATCAGCATCTACTATATCGAACCGGTTAGCGGTATATACGAAACAATCACAGGCAACACTATCGCCGAAGTCACTGTCTTTGATGCCTCGGGCCGCATTGTAGCACACGCAAAGGGAGCGAATGTCGACATGTCGGCTTTCGACAGCGGGCTTTACATCGTCCGCACAACCGACAGCCTCGGCCACACAACCACGACCAAATTTGTGAAGTAACTAATTAAGATTATTATGCATACCCGCAATATCATTCACATAATCGGTACGATGCTTATTATTGCCGCGTCGGCCGTTACCGTCCCCAAGGCCGAGGCACAAGAATATTTCGCCCCGCTGAGCATGGAGGGTGTGGAGCTCTACAGTTCTCTCACTTTCGGCCATATCGACGAGTTTACCATACTTCCGTCCGGGCTCTACCGCCTCGACGCAGACAACAACTACGCAGTCGAAACCTCGCACGCCTTCATCAATGACGACATCGCTGGCGGCTGCACGTACCACAATGGTAAAATATATGCCAATGTCTTCAACGACGACGGCTATGTGCAGATGGCCAAGCCTAAATGGACTGTCTATGATGCCAATACGTTCGAGGTTATTTCGTCGACCGAACTTCCCGACAACTGCGATGCCACCACCCGCTCACTGGCCTACGACCCCGTAAGCGACAAGATATACGGCCTCAACTATACCTATACCGAGACTTACCTTGTAGAGATAGACCCGGCCACCGGAGCAATGCGGCGCATCGGCGACAAACTCGACCCCAAGATGAAGTTTTATAGCCTTGCCTGCAACCGCAACGGCATACTATACTGCCTCTACCTGGGCGAAGACAGCGCCACAGGCGACCAGACGCATTATCTTGCCAAAGTACAAAAAAGCACCGGACGCATGGCTCTCATCGGGGCCATCAAAGCCAAGAACCTGCTGCCCGGCGACCAACTGCTCAACATGAAGTACAAGCAGGCTATGTTCTTTGACAACTCGCAAAATAAGCTCTACTGGATTTTACCCAGCTCAAGCATGGCTCTCGACAACGAATACACTGCAATACTTGAAATCAACCCACTCAACGCCCAGGCAACACTTGTAGCCTACCTCAGGAAACTCTACCACATAAGCGGAGCCTTCCTAAAAGAACCGGCATCAACAGCCCCTGCCGTAATCTCTGACTTCTCTTGCGAACCCGAAAGCGTCGGTTCGACCAACGTGAAACTGCGTTTCACCCTGCCGTCGACCGACTATCAGGGCAAGCCCCTCGGCAAAGATGAGCTGACCGTGATAGTCGAAGAGAACGGCAAAGAACTGGTGCGAGGACACGGAGCCCCGGGCAGCGAGTTCCTTAGCGACTACATCACACTAACCAATGAAAACCATACCGTGGGCATACACGTCGAAAACGCCGACGGGGCCGGGCCTGTTGTAAAACGCTCGTTCTATGTAGGCTACGACCTGCCCGACATCTGCCGTAACATTTCGCTGTCGGCCGACGGTCTGACCACCACACTGACTTGGGATGCACCCGACGCAGGCCAGAACGGTGCCCCTATCAACAGCGAGGCTCTCACCTACAACGTAGTGCGCTGGCCCGACGAAACCATTGTGGCCGAAGGTATCAAAGAACGTGTGTATAAAGAAACACATCCGGCCGAAATGACTCGTTATGCATATTCCGTATTTGCTGTCGATGGTAGCCGCGAGGGTAAGAGGGCATCCTCAAACCAAATTGTCGTAGGCCTCCCGCTCGACCTTCCCTACGGCGGCATCTTCAAGACCTATAACGACATGTATAACTATTATACCATCCTCGACGAGAACAACGACCGTATAACATGGAGCTACGACCGCAATACGGCCAGTGCCTATTACGGCTACAGCATGTACCGTGACGCCGACGACTGGCTCATTTCGCCGCCTATCAATTATAAGGGTGGGCAGGAATATCTCCTGAAATTCAAGGCGTATTCCTCACTCGAGAGCTATCCCGAGTCTATGAGGGTTACATTCGGCGCCGACCGCACAGCCGTTGGTCAAGACAGACTGCTGCTCGACATACCCGTAGTGCCTGCTGTAGACGAAGACCATCCCGTAACACAATACGAGGTACCATTTACGGTAGACACCGACGGTGTCTATTACTACGGTTTTCATGCCAATACCGAACGTTACCACGAATTCCTCTTTATCTTCGACATAAAGATTGACCGCAGCACCTCGAGCTCGGTAATAAATGTAAGTGGCGCCGACTGCGACCCAGTGACCGTAAAGGCCGGCCGCTGCACAATATTTATCAGCAATCCGACAGGGAACGAAGTCTGCATCTACGATGTCAACGGAAGTCTCGTTGCACGCAGTGCCGCCACCAATGCCGAGATTGACATGCAGCCGGGCATATATATCGTCCACACAGGGAAATATGTACGCAAGGTCGCCGTATTTTAAGACTTAGGGCTATGAGAAGCTTTGTGATTTCATGCATGATATTGGCCCAATCCCTGGCATGGGGACAGTCAAAATTGTCACCATCGATGAGCCTATATCTCGACACTACCGCTGTCAAGGCCGATATCCGGCCACACAAGACCTTGCCTGCAAAACCAACAGGTGCCGAAATAATCCAGGTATTCCTAACCCTCGAGGGCGACGACTGTCGCGACCAACTCGAAGCTGCCGGAGCCGAAATAGGCACTATTGCAGGCAACCTTGCCACCGCTCGTATACCGGCCTCAAAAGTAGGCGATATCGCAGCCCTCGGTTGCGTAAGCTACATCGAGAAGGCTGCCCCGGTATCACCGCGCCTCGACCTGGCCAGGCCCGCTATAGCAGCCGACTGCTTAACAAACGGCGAAGCACTGCCGTCGGCATACAGGGGAGCAGGCGTGGTCATCGGACTTATCGACAATGGATTTGAATACGGACATCCCAATTTCTATGATGAGGAAAAAACGCATCTCCGTATAAAGCGCGTGTGGGACCAAAACCGCGAGGGCACTCCGCCATCGAGCTTTTCTTACGGCACCGAATACGATACCGAAGAAGAAATCCTCGCCGCTGCTTACGACAGCAATACCACAACCCACGGCACCCACGTACTCGGCATAGCCGCCGGTGCAGACCATACCGGTCACGACTATACAGGCATCGCCCCGGATGCCGACTTGGTTTTGGTATCGCTCAACAGCGAGGAGATGGTCTATGGCGACAACACAACCGTAGTCGACGGCATAAAATATATCTTCGACTATGCCGAGTCAGTCGGCAAGCCATGCGTTATAAACCTTAGCCTCGGCAGCCATATAGGCCCACATGACGGCACATCCGCATTCGACCGTATGACCGACCAGCTACAGGGTCCCGGACGGCTCCTTGTAGGCTCTGTTGGCAACGAGGGAGGACACAAATTCCATGCTGCCGCACACTTCGACGGGGGCACTACGCCTCAAAAGGTAGGAACATTCATCGATTTCAAGTATATCTACTCCGAGTACTCCATGGTCGAGATGTGGGGCGATGCCGGAATGAAATATCAATTTCTGCCTTTCGTATATGATTTGGCAGGAGAAAAAGTTGCGAAAATCTATGACCCCATAACTATCGGGGCGACCTCACAAGAGACAGGCGAATACACATTCAACAATGCCAATGACGGCATTACGGGCAGTATACGTTTACTCTCCGAAATCAACCCTGCCAACAAAAAGGGACATGCCATAGCTGTATTCAACTTCTTCTCCTCCGACAAATACCGCATAGGCTTCTATGTTTCATCAGACCAGGCCGGCACGGTACACATGTGGACCGACGATTATTACTCGGGGCTGAGCGACTTCGGTTGCGAAGGCTTCATAAACGGCGACGACAACTGTTCTGCCGGCGAAATCGGCGGTACGGGCAAGCGCATCATCTCGGTCGGAGCATACGTGACACGCGACCACTTCACCCGCTTCGGGATATACTATCCTTCGGGCGAGGAAGAGGGCCACATAGCATCGTTCTCGAGCCATGGGCCTACGGCCGATGGCCGCATCAAACCAGACGTATCAGCCCCCGGCTCCTATATCGTGTCGTCTATGTCGTCGGCATATACTGGCGAAATGGCCAAAGCCGCCAACGTGACATGGAATGGCGTAAAATATCCCTTCGGTTTCATGCAGGGCAGCTCTATGGCAGCCCCGATGGTCAGTGGTGCGTTGGCTTGCTGGCTGCAGGCCCGGCCCGACCTCTCGCCCGAGCAGGCACTCGATGCCATACGCCATACCGCAAGCACCGACAAAATAACCGGCAATATCGAGACTGACGGCGACAACGTTTGGGGCCACGGCAAATTCGACGCTTGGAACGGCCTAAAGTATGTCCTGAGCCAAGACGGAGTATCACTCCCGGGACAAGAAAATCGCCGTCCGGAAGTCCGTGTCCTCCCCGACGGGCAGATAGTCCTACTCGCGACCTCCGAATCACATTCGGCCACAGTGAAGATTTATTCTATGACAGGTGCCGAAGTATTTAGCCGCCAATTAGGACACTTGGATGCTGGTAGTGAGCACATAATTTGTACTGGAGGAATACCAACCGGGGTATACCTGCTGCGTTTTACCGATGCAACAGCAAATACCTTTGCAATTAAAATATTAATAAAATAATAACGAAAAACATAGTAAATACATGATAAGGCAGACAATAAGCTACTTATTGGCATTGACAGGCATCTATGCCGTAGCACAAAACAGCAACACCATGGAGCCACCTTCTCTCGAGGAACTTACAGGCGACTATGTGATAATGAACTACAAAGAGTACGAAGGCGTGAAACTGCTTGCCGACATGAAGAATATGAGAATGACATCTGAACGCGCGACGCTGACGCTTTCAGGATTCTACATGACAGGCTCGGAAGATTTCACCGCAGCCTACGACCCCACAGACGGCACAATAAGCATCGAGGCCGGCACGCAACTCCTTGGCGGCGAATCGGGCTTCGAGCAATACATATATCTTTGGGACCAGGATAACGAGGCTGTCAAGACTACCCCGATAAAGTTACTATACCAATCCGACGGCAGTTGGAAAATCGACGATGCAATCGTGTTGATGTCAGGCGTTGAAGGCGGAAGTCTCACACCCTACTACTTTTCTAACGGCACCGTAATACGCCGGGCTAACGCCACGACAGAAAACGTGTCATACGTAGGCTGGGGCGGAGAACAAGAAATATATATGGAATCACGCCCATCGTATGTCGAAATCACTAACAACCGCATCACCGTCTACAATATGCTCCAAAAAGACCAATTCGGCTACGGATGCAGCTTCACCGGGACTTTTACCACCGATGGTCGCGCCAGTTTTGCCCCGGCAGTCATAGGGCAGGCCAACGACTACACCTATAAAGTGCTTGCCGGATGCTTATACGACGATAACGAAAACAAACCCATAGAAGTCACCGATGCCGGCACTCGCTCCGAGGGCTTTGTAAAAGGCAATATCGATATCGAAAACGGCACACTTCAAATCGAGCCTATGGCAATATGGGCTGGAAATGCTGACAACGGCTATGTCACCCTAAACTCCAACCGCAGCTATTTTGAGTTCATCAAATCGGTAAAGATAAGTTTCTCGCCACAGGGCACAAGCTCGATAGACAAAATTATCGCCGCAGACAGCGAAGAACCTGTGGCTATAGAATATTTCAACCTGACGGGGCAAAAGCTACCCAAGTCCCAGGCACGGGGCCTTATCATCCGACGCACCACCTATAACAACGGTAATTACAAGAACGAAAAAGTCATAATCAAATAATAAAAATCCTCTTGTACTGTATGAATCTAAAGTTTCTGGCCCTCGGAGCCACCCTGCTAACGGCAATTTCGGTCACTGCCGAAGAAGGTGTGACGGTAAACCTGTACCCGAGCAAGGATGCGCCTACAATCAATAAGGAAATCTACGGCCAGTTTGCCGAACACCTCGGCACCTGCATCTATGGCGGCATATGGGTGGGCGAGAATTCCCCCATACCCAACACTAACGGTTATCGCAACGACGTGCTCGAAGCCTTCCGCGCCCTGCATATTCCCGTTCTCCGCTGGCCCGGAGGCTGCTTTGCCGATGAATATCACTGGGAAGACGGCATCGGGCCAAAAGAAAATCGTCCGCGCATGGTAAACAACAACTGGGGAGGCACAGTCGAAGACAACAGCTTTGGCACGCATGAGTTCTTCAACCTGTGCGAAATGCTCGGGATAGAGCCCTACCTGAGCGGCAACGTAGGCAGCGGCACTGTAGAAGAACTTGCCAACTGGATTGAATATATTACCGCCGAAGATGGCCCCCAGGCACAACTCCGCAAACAAAACGGGCGCGAAAAACCGTGGCATCTCAAATATCTCGGCGTAGGCAATGAGAGCTGGGGCTGCGGCGGCTCCTTTACTCCCGAATATTATGCCGATGTATACCGCCGCTATCAGACCTACTGCCGCAACTTCAATGGCAATAAGCTGTATAAGATTGCATCCGGAGCAAGCGACTACGACTACAACTGGACAGAGGTCCTGATGAAGAAGGCCGCCAACCGCATGGACGGTATTTCGCTTCACTACTACACCGTTGCAGGATGGAGCGGGTCGAAAGGCGCTGCCACAAAATTCTCAGACGAAGATTATTACTGGACTCTTGGAAAGTGCCTTGAAATCGAGAGCGTAATCAAAGAACACATGCGCATCATGGACAAGTACGACTCAAAGAAGCGCGTCGGCCTGATGGTCGACGAATGGGGTACATGGTGGGACGAAGAACCCGGCACGATAAAGGGACACCTCTATCAGCAGAATACGATGCGCGACGCCATGGTGGCCGCACTGTCGCTCAACATCTTCCACAACCTCACCGAGCGTGTGAAGATGGCGAATATCGCCCAGATTGCCAACGTGCTACAGTCGATGGTGCTCACAAAAGACAAGCAGATGGTGCTTACCCCGACTTACTATGTGTTCAAGATGTATGTGCCGCACCAAGATGCCACATTGATACCCCTGACGCTCAACACGCCCTACCGCATGGTGCGTGCCAACCGCCTTGTACCGACCATCAGCGCGACTGCTTCTCAGAAAGACGGAATTGTCACCATCTCGCTTACAAATATCGACCTTACCAAACCTTGCGAAGTAGAAATACCCTTGAAGGACATAAAGTTCTCGAAAGTGAGCGGTGAAATCCTTACCGCTGCCGACATACACGATTACAATGACTTCGGCGCACCCGAAAAGGTGACACTCAAACCTTTCGACAAAGCCAAGGTGAGCAAAGACGTATTGCGTCTTACTCTTCCGGCAAAATCAATCGTCACCATATCGCTACACTAAAATAAGCCATGTTTGAAGCCATACGCGAGTTTTTAGCCGTCCACATCACATGCTACGGCGCCACGACCATCATCGCGGGCATACTGCTCGTGGTGACGGCCGCGATGGCTGTCGCAGCATATCATATAGCAAAGCGGCTGCTCGAACTCGTTGAGCATCTCGTCCTACGCAGTCCTACCGACTGGGACGACGACTTGGTCGACATGCGTCTACTCAAGGCCGTGTCGCAACTCGCGCCGGCCATCGTGGTTCGCTGGGTACTTCCCGGCTTTTTCAGCAGCGACCCCACGACATTCCACTGGCTTTCGGCTGTCACGTCGCTCTATATCGTCTGGGCCGCCGTACGCATTGTCACCATACTTATCGGCAATCTTTACAACGCCCTGGCCCACCGACAGCGATATAAATTCTACGCCATCAAGGGGATTTTCCAGATGGTCAAGCTGATAGTCATCTGCCTGGGCGTAATCATAGGCATCAGCATACTCATCGGCCGTTCGCCTGTGACAATAATTACGGCTCTCGGCGCCTCGGCGGCTATACTGATGCTGGTGTTTAAAGACACAATCCTGGGCCTGGTAGCCTCGGTGCAGCTTACGGCCAACAACATGCTGCACCGTGGCGACTGGATTGTGGCCGAAAAGCACGGAGCCAACGGCGAGGTGGTAGACGTGTCGCTGACAACTGTCAAGGTGCGCAACTGGGACAACACCATCACCACCGTGCCGCCCTACTCGCTGGTGTCGGAATCGTTTAAGAACTACGAACCGATGCGCGTGTCGGGCGGACGCCGCGTCGACCGCGCCATATACATCGACGTCAACACCGTGCGCTTCTGCACACGTGAAGAATTATCGGCCCTCGCCGACGAAGGCTGGCTCGACGGCCTCGACATCGACATGGCCGCACGGACTGTCAACCTTGGGCTTCTGCGCAACTACCTCGAGCACTACCTCGTAACGTGCGACTTGGTAAACAGCGAGCTAACCCATATGGTCCGCCAGCTCGACCCCACGCCCTCGGGGCTGCCCCTCCAGCTCTACTTCTTCACTCACACTACCCAGTGGGAGGCCTACGAGAAGGCGCAGGGCGACATCTTCGACCATGTCTACGCCATCATAGGCCGCTTCGGCCTACGGATATTCCAGACCCCGGCAGGAAACGACCTAAAGGGGCTTCATCGATAAAATTTGGCATTTTTTCGATATTTCAAGTACCAAAGTAGAAACACGCTTGCCGCTTCGGCAGATTGGTGTTAACTTTGCAACATGAAAATGAGAGAATTGAGACACTTTATTGTTTTGATGGTTTTTGCATTCCTGGGCGTGGCGACCGTGACGGCCGCCACTCTCTTTGGGAGTGTCACCGACGCCACGGGTGAAAGCCTTCCTCAAGCCTCGGTGCGCGTGCTTGCCGCCCGCGATTCATCACTTGTCAAAGCCGTCGTTACCGGCAGTAACGGACGGTTCACAGTCAGCGGCATAAAGAAAGGCAAATATATCGTCGAGGCATCATACGTAGGCTTCGAGGCCCAGATGCGCCCCGTGACTGTCGGCGATAAAGACATACATCTCAAGCCGTTCGCCCTCAACGAAGGCGCCATAGCCCTCAAAGAAGCCGTCGTCACCGGCATCAAGACGCCAATCAAGGTGATGGAGGACACCGTGGAGTTTAACGCCGACTCTTATAAGACTCAGCCCAACGCCGTTGTCGAGGACCTCGTGAAACGTCTCCCCGGCGCAGAAGTCGATAGCGAAGGCAAAATCACAATAAACGGTAAGGAAATCAAGAAAATCCTCGTCGACGGCAAAGACTTCTTCAGCGACGACCCCACCGTGGCCTCGCGTAACCTGCCCGTAAACATGGTCGACAAGCTGCAAGTCGTCGACCGCAAGAGCGACCTGGCACGCCTGACGGGTGTCGACGACGGCGACGACGAGACCGTCATAAACCTTACCGTCAAGAAGGGCATGAACAATGGCTGGTTTGGCAACGCCGAAGCCGGATATGGCACCGACGACCGCTACAAAGGCACCTTTATCGTCAACCGCTTTTGGAACGGCAACCAGCTCACCATACTCGGCGGCGCAAACAACGTCAACGACCCGGGCTTTGCCGACGGTGCGTCGGGCCGCTTCCGCCGTTTCGGCGGCAGCAACGGCATCACATCGTCGCAGTCTCTCGGCCTCAACTTCAACGTAGGCAACGGCGAGATATTCCGCGTCGGCGGCGACGTGCTCTACAGCCATACCGACCGCAATACCATTACCTCGTCGGACCGCCAATACCTCTTTACCGACTCCACGTCGACACAGCGCAGCAACAAACACGCCAAAGACCGTGGTCACAATATACGCGGCGACTTCCGTATGCAGTGGAAGCCCGACAGCTTCAACACCTTCGAGTTCCGCCCCAACTTCTCGCTAAACTACAACGACTCGTGGAGCACCGACTCGTCGTCGACCTTTGCCGGCGGACGGTCGGCCGGGCGCCAGGTAACGCGCAGCCTCAACCGCAGCAACAGCGACGGTCACTCGTTTGAGTTCGGAGGCACGCTGACGTATAACCACAACTTCCGCCAGCGCCGTGGCCGCTCGTTCTCAGTCTGGGCTCAATACCAACTGAGCAACGTGCGCGAGAATGCCGAGACATATTCGTTCAACAAATTCTTCTTGCTCAACGACTCGGTCGACCTCTACGACCAGTTTGCCAACAACCACACCTGGAGCAACAGCGTGGCAGCGCGCCTGACCTGGACCGAGCCACTCGGCGACCCCGCCAAGGGCAACTTCCTCACCCTCGCCTACCGCTTCAGCTACCGCTGGAACAATGCCGACAAGATGACCTACGACCACCCCGTCACATTCCCCGACGGCTGGGAAGGCGACCCGCTCATTGCCGAGGAACTCGTATTCAACCCAGAGCTGTCTAATAGCTTCCGCAACGACTACATGAACCAGGACATACGCCTCGGCTACCGCCACGTGAGCAAAAAGGGTAACCTCAACGCCGGTATATCGCTCGTGCCCCAGATGTCAAAGTCTATCAACCTGCTCAACCACGACAAGGACATACCGCGCCGCAACGTACTCAACTTCGCCCCCTTCTTGCGCTACCGCTATAAGTTCAGCAAGGCATCGAGCATCATGCTCCGCTACAACGGCCGGTCGTCGCAACCGTCGATGAGCCAGTTGCAGCCCGTTGCCGACATGTCCGACCCCCTGCGCATAGTCATCGGTAATCCCGACCTGAAGCCTACCTTTACCCACAGCGCCATGCTGCGCTACCACAACTTCAACAGCGAGGCCCAGCGGTCGGTAATGGCGATGTTCGACGCCCAGTTCCAGCAAAACTCAATCGTGTCGAAAACGACATTCGACCCCACCACCGGCGGCCAGACAACGACCTACACCAACGTCAACGGCGTATGGAACGTACGTGCCATGAACATGGTGTCGTTCCCCTTCCGCAACAAGGCCTTCACGTTCAACAACCACATCATGCTGTCGTATAGCAACACCGAAGGCTTCAACAACGGCGAGCGCAACAGCTCGGGCACCTTCACAGCCGGCGAGAGCTTCGGCCTGGCATGGCGACCCGAAAACCTCGAACTCGAGCTACGCCCCAACTACCGCATATCGACAGTCCACAACAGCTTCGCACGCCAGAGCGACCGCACCACCCACACCTATGGGGGCAGCTTCTACGGCTCGTACACGCTGCCCTTCGGCCTCACCCTGGGCACCGACCTCAACTACTCGGCCACAAGCGGTTACTCGCAGGGCTACGACACCAAGACGTGGATGTGGAATGCCTCTCTATCATACGAGTTCCTGCGCAACCGCGCCGCCACCGTCAGCCTCAAAGCCTACGACATACTCGGCCAGCGCAGCAACGTGCGCCGCAGTGTGACCGCGAACTATATCGACGACAGCCGCTACAACTCGCTCACTCGCTATGTGATGGTGACAGTGGCATACCGCTTCAACACCTTCGGCAAAGGCCAGCAGCCGGCCGACCGCAACGGCCACGGCGAATTTGGCCCACCACCGGGTGCACCCCGGCCCCCTCGCGGAGCAGGCGGCGGTGGCCGACCGTTCTAAGTTAGAGACAAATAGCCGTCCGGTCCCTGGGCGGCTATATTTACATAATTCAAGTTTCGCAAGTATGCAACTTGCTCACTGTTAGTAGTCTTTTAGTTATAGGTTATGGTTTAATAAATGCAAATAACAATATTGTTAGTAATCACAATTAGCTGTCTAAGGCTAACCACTAAACGATAAACTATTAACAGTGAGCAAGTCTTAGACTTGCGAAACTTAAGTTACATAAATATACCACATTAGCAAACATGAAACATAAAGTGAAAGTCACGGTGCTCGACACCAAATTGTATCCCGAATATCAACAGCAATATTGTGCCAATCCATGCTCGGGCAAATGTCCTGTCTATAACAAAGGCGATGAATTTATTTTCTACCGCGACGATGAACGCGACGACTACTGGCACTGCGGCCTCGACACGCTTGTTAAAACCGACGGAAATCCCGACGAAATAGCCGGTGGCCCCAAGAAACCATTCTGCTCCGAGGCGTGGGATGCCGTTTCGCGCTATATCTATACCGGCCTTCAAGGTGGTTCAATAATGAAAGACTGGATGCGCGACGAAAACACAATGATAACCTGCTGCAACGACGGCACCCGCCCCGTAATCTTCAAAATCGAACGAATAGATTACGAATAAATAGTATATTACAGCAATCCTAAAGCTTTTGCAACCCGGCAGGCTTCGTGTGTATTTTTCACCTGGAGCTTGCAGATAATTTCCTGGCGGTGACGGCTGACTGTGTGGATGCTGATATTCAAGCGGTTGGCAATATCGGCACTTTTGAGGCCTGAGTCTATCAACGAAAGGACTTGGCTCTCTCGCGAGCTTAAAATGGCTCCATTACCCGATGCCGTCAATTCCTCTTTCAATCCCGTAACCGAATTGACCACATAACTTTTGCCATTAAAATCAAATGTCATAGGGCCGTAAATGCAAATCGCGAACCTGACGTTTTCTTTCTCCTCGTCAAAAATATAATACATGCGGTGCAGCACGTCGTGGATGCCGCCATCGGCAAATCGAAATCGCAATTTTGAAACAAGATAATAATCAGCCCTTTGTTTCTTAGGTAAATGCCTCAAATAATGGAAGAAGCGAAACTCTGCAAGGTATTTTTCTTCTTGTTCGTCAGCCGACATCAACGACAAAATCCGGCTTTCCCAGATTGAGTTTTCCTGTTGATAATCCCCAAGTTCTAAGTTATGCACAAAACCTCCGGCCACGATATGGCTCTTTCCGTCAGCCATGTCGCTGACTACCACTATGGAATTCTCGATATTTGCCATAAATCGCGCATAAGCCAACACCTTCGCCAAACAATCCTGTTTGACAAGGGGCTCGTCCGTTCGTAGCAATTCGTCAAGTTTCTTCCTATTATCTTTCGAATGGTTATTTCTGACCATTGCCTGTTATTATATAGCTTGTTAACTTTGCAAAGTTAATCAAACTAATGGTTATTATCAACAATGAAGACAAAACTGCTACTAATTTTATCAGCTCTCATCTCTACCCAGATAATTAGCGGCCAAACCCTCGAAAAGATGAACTGGTTCAACGAGCCCGACAAGTGGCAAATCAACGGTGGCACCCTGACCATAGATGTCACCCCCAACAGCGACTATTGGCGCATATCGCACTACGGCTTCACCGTAGACGACGCGCCATTCTATTATGCAGACTACGGTGGGGAGTTCGAGGCAAAGGTGAAAGTATCCGGCGACTACAAGGTGCGGTTCGACCAGGCTGGCATGATGATACGCCTTGACCATGAGAACTATATCAAGACCGGTATTGAGTTCGTAGATGGAAAATACAACCTTAGCACCGTAGTCACCCACAAGACATCTGACTGGAGCGTGATAGCTCTCGACCATCCGGTTGAATATATCTGGCTCAAGGTTGTGCGCCGTCTTGATGCAGTCGAGATATTCTACTCCTTCGACGACAAAGAATACCACATGATGCGCAATGCATGGATTGAGGCAAACCACCCCGTAAAGATTGGCATGTTCGCAGCCTGCCCCGACGGCCACGGCTTCAAAGCTTCATTCTCAGATTTCAAGGTGACACACTTACCCGACAAAGTACGCAGCGAGTGGCTGAAAAATAACGCGGAATAGCATAAATACAAAAGCTTTTTGGCGTATGCTCGTTTTTGGCTGAAAAGTCGTACCTTTGCCCTTACGATTTACAGACCAAATAACCTTACGACCTTATGCTTAAACAAATATTTCGCCTCTTGATTATGTCTCTTTTGGTTTTGCTGCCCTCTTGCAGGTCGGCAAAGCCACTGCAAAATCGCACTCCCAACGAAAACCTCATCATTTTTTACGAGCCTGAGGTCGGGAACAAAGCCTTACTCGATGCTGCCAAAAAGTACGGCTCTGAAATCTTGTATATTTATAAGAATTTCAACGGTATAGCCGTCACTATTCCAAAGGGCAAAGCCGTCCCTGACGCCATAAAATTCTACGAAAAAATCCCCGGTGTCCTCACAGTCAACAAGGACCAGAAAATGCAGCTTGACTAAAAATCGCTATTTTAATCAAAAATAGTCACATCTTAGGACTTGCCGTATTTCCGGCTCAAGCCGAAATGTCGGTGCATAATTAAAAATATAAGAGAAGAGGGTTCTCAACGATAGGAGCTTGACTCTCCGAGGCAAGCCATAGGTCAGCCATTACATTTAAGTGCTTGCATATAAATGAAAAGCATTGCCTCGAAAAGGCTGGTCCCGGAGGTACCAGCTCCTATATTAGCCACAACTTGACCCGACTATATATGCACTGTAATTTCGGCTTGAGCCGTATTTCCTTTCAAAAATATCAAAGTGTTCCTTACCCCATTCGAGCATGCTGTCGATTATTGGCAGCAAGGAGGCACCCAAGGCGGTTATTCTATATTCTGAGCGAGGTGGCAATTCGGGATATATTGTCTTTACTACAAGCCCGTCATCTGCCATCTCTTTCAGTTGTATGTCGAGGACTCGCGGAGCAGCCTCTGGCAAGCGCTTATGTATTTCGCTGGGCCGCAAAGCATCGCCCGAACGCAGCTCGTCGAGGATACACGTCTTCCATTTCGATTCTATCAGGCTCATTGTCAGGCGTAAGGGGCAGTCAAGGTCCACAGGTATCTTCTTTTCGTATGCCATATCGTTTTATTTTGTGCAAAGTTAGTGAATATTGCTAATAATCAGTATACCGAAAAATTTTTCCATACATGAATAATTTTTCGGTACTTGATTTCTGAGCATTACCATTGTAATTTTGCATCAGCAAAGAAATAAAAGAAAGATAAATATGAGAGACCAAATCAAGGAATACGAAGCCGTGGCAAAGGCCGCCGGGAACTTCGTACTCAGTGTTGCCGAGGGCGACAGCAGCTATGCTAAAACTCTTTTCACCGAAGACGCCGTGTTGTTCGGCATCCTCGACGGAGTATTGGAACACGGCTCTATCGAGCAGTTCTATCACAATGTCGACACCGTAGGTGGCGGAGATAATTTCAAAGCACGTATTGATGTATTGGCTGTCGAAGAGACCGTTGCCGTGGTGCGTGTGCTTGAGGAAGGCTGGGGAGGAAGAATCGACTTCACCGACTTCCTCTTGCTTCTCAAACTCAATGGCGAATGGAAATGCGTCGCTAAAGCGTACAACCAGAACTCAAATACCATCACGGCTGGCAAATAAACCGAAAAAAAGAGGGGGTATCAAAAAGAAAAGTCGTCGGAGACGACGCTTTTATGGTTAACCCCGCCATTATTGGCGGGGCATCAAAACACCGTAAGAAATAACGACCTCGGAGAGGTCGCAAACAACACGCACACAATCGATTGCGTCCTCTCCGAGGATATTCTTCGCTATTTTGGACCCCCTAACAAGCTGATTATTCGATAGTAATCAGCACGTATTTCTGAGTGCCCATGCCGAGTTGCTCGGCATAGTCGAGCACGTGGGTAGCGTTACGCGAGGCCATGCGCTCTTCAAGATGCACCTTACCGTGGTCGGGCGAAGCCTTTACGGCATCGACACAGGCACGGTCAACTGCCACGGGGTCGAGCGAGGCAAATATACCGATATCGGCCATACGCACAGGTTGGGGGTGCGCCACACAGTCACAGTCGACCGACAGGTTGTTGGCAATATTTATATATAGTATATGGTCACCGGCGTGGTCGGTCACAGCTTTTGCAGCCTCGGCCATGGTCTCGAGGAAATCATCCTGCGAGGGCATACCGTCGCCCCACAGCTTGTCGGGGTCGTCGTGTTTGCCGCCCGAGTGTACCCGGGCCTTGCCCTCGCGCGACTGTAGGCCTATGCCCATATTCTTTAACGCTCCGCCAAATCCGGCCATAGGGTGCCCTTTGAAATGCGACAGCACGATGGTGAAATTGTAGTTGAGCCAGTCTTTGCCAATCAACGCATAGTCGATATGCCTGCCATTTCCAACAGGCAGGGACGTAGAGGCAACGCTGTCGAGGAGATGGAAAGGCGCGATTGCCGTAAAGCCATGTTCGCGTGCTACCTCCATGTGGTCTTTATCATTGGTGCGCGCACCGGGATAGGCGGTATTACACTCTACGATGTCGGCATGGAGCCCCTGCACGAGCGGCGCTATAAGCGCGGGTGAAAGATGATTAGGATTGCCCTTTTCGCCCGACGACAGCTTGACGCACACCCTGCCGTCGGCCCTGCGGTCGAGGGCGTCGTAGATTTTCAACAGGTTCTCGGGCGTGATGTCCTTGATAAAATATACCGTCGCAACCGAATCAGAAACAGTCGGAGCCACCCGCTGTGCGGCGGCTTTGCCAAACCCCAGCACAACGATTGCCGTAATAAACAGCACCTTAGATATCTTACTTATCATAGTAGATTTGTAGTATAATGTATCAACAATTTTTCACGAACAAAGTTAAGCAATTATCGCAAATTATAGCATACCATTATATCGGATAAGACTACCACTTTATCATCAAAAAAGCCATGGTGCAAAATATTTAACCTATAATATTTTGAAAGTTGGAGGAAAAATCATACCTTTGCAAAGTTTTTTCGACACCATACAACAATGGGAAAGTTTTCAGTATTCAAATTGCCGCTAAAGAGCCTCGGGACAGGTACTCATGAATTTGAGTATCATCTCGACAAACAGTTCTTTGCCAATATGGAAAGCAGCGACGTCCACGACGCCGACCTCGCGGTACACCTTACCGTGAAGTATAACGGCGACTTCTACGACCTCGACTTCCATGTCAGCGGCGAAGTAGTGCTGATATGCGACCGTTGCCTCGACGACCTCCACTACCCCATCGACACCACCTATCACATCATAGTGAAATATGGCGAGGACTACAACGATGACAGCGACGAGGTACTCGAGATACCAGAGAGCGACAACACCCTCAATGTCGCCTACATGCTCTACGACACCGTAGAACTCGCCATCCCCATCAAGCACGTACACCCCCTGGGCAAGTGCAACCGCCAGATGAGCGCGCTGCTCAAAAAGCACCGTGCCACCGCAGGCGACGAAGATGCCGAACTCGAAAACGAACTTATCGACGAAATCGACACGCTGCCCGACAGCAGCGACGACGCTCCCACAGACCCCCGGTGGGACGCCCTGCGCAAGCTATCGGACAACGACGATAAATAAACAGCATAAAGTAACCATACAATATCCAAAACAATGGCACATCCTAAACGCAAGCAATCAAAGACCCGTACCGCCAAACGTCGCACACACGACAAGGCAGTAGCCCCCACACTTGCACTTTGCCCCAACTGCGGCGCCTGGCACATCTACCACACCGTATGCGGCGAATGTGGCTACTATCGCGGCAAACAGGCTATCGTAAAAGACGAAGCCGTCTAAGAGCAAGCCTACGTCTGACGGAACGCTCTCTATCGACAGCCACAGCTGTGTCGCCAAGCGCCGTCCTTGCGCCGGCGGTGCCTCTTTAGAGGTTGCCGTCTCCGGCGAGGGGACGCTTTTGGTGTAGCTGTACGGCAGCCATTTTTGCCGGCTACGTGTCGGCAATCGCCCTAATATCAGACTGCGGCTTCAATATGCCGCCCCCAAAATACGCCGCATCTACACGGCTTAATCTACATGACTCAACTTTCAACGGACACCCGCCCCGTGGTGAAAGGTAACTAAAACTAAAGATATAATGAACGCCCGCATATCAGGCATTGCCTCTTACGTTCCCGACGGCATCCTCGATAACGAAATGCTCTCTAAGATGGTCGACACCAACGACGAATGGATTACCACCCGTGTCGGCATCAAAAAGCGCCACATACTCCGCGACCCCGACAAGGGCTCGTCGTACATGGGTATCCAAGCCGTAGAGAAACTTCTCGCCGAAACAGGCACTCAGCCCGACGAAGTCGAAGTCCTCATTTGCGCCACATCGAACCCCGACCATCGTTTTCCATCTACCGGCTCTATGATATGCTACGGGGCCGGGCTTAAAAATGCCTATTCCTACGATATGGAAGCTGCCTGTGCCGGCTTCCTGGTGGCCCTGCAGGAAGCTCGTGCATATATATGCTCGGGTATTTACCGCAAGGTCGTCGTCGTAGCTGCCGAAAAAATGTCGTCGATGGTAAACTATGCCGACCGCTCTACATGCGCCCTCTTCGGCGACGGTGCCGCCGCAGTATTGGTAGAACCGACCGACGAAAACACCGGCATTATCGATGCCCTGTTCCACGTCGACGGTGTCGGCCACGACCACCTGCTAATGGTTGCCGGTGGCTCGGCCAAACCCACCACCCACGCCACGGTCGATGCCGGTGAAAACTTCCTCTTCCAAGACGGCCGCGCAGTCTACAAACATGCCGTTACCGACATGCTCACATCGTCGCTCGACATCATGGAACGCAACAAGCTCGGCGTTGACGACGTCGACTACCTGGTGCCCCACCAGGCCAACCTGCGCATCATCGAGGCCGTAGCCCAACGCGCCAAGTTCCCCATGGAGAAGGTGCTGGTCAACATCGAGCACACCGGCAACACGTCGGCTGCATCGATACCCCTGTGCCTCGACGAGTTCAAGTCGACCCTCAAGAAAGGCGACCGCCTCGTCCTCACCGCCTTCGGTGCCGGCTTCACATGGGGTGCGATGTACCTCGTATGGGACCTCGACTAAACGCTCATTCCTGCCTATATGGACAGTTTTTATAACGAAAGTAGCACTTTTTGAGTGCTATTTTTGTTATATAAGGAGTATATAGATAATCCAACTGTTGAAATAACAAAAAAACATAACTGACATGGACACTACCACCACCACTAACGGCCTTACTCCTGCCGACGAAAAAAACCTGCCCACGGCACCGATACATAAATCAGGCTTTGTCAACATTGTCGGCAACCCCAACGTAGGCAAATCCACGCTGATGAACGACCTCGTAGGCGAGCGTGTCAGCATCATCACCCAGAAGGCCCAGACCACGCGCCACCGCATCATGGGCATCGTCAACACGCCCGACTACCAGATAGTATTCTCCGACACCCCCGGCGTGCTCAAGCCAAAATACAAGATGCAGGAAAGCATGCTTGCTTTCAGCGAGGGCGCGCTCACCGACGCCGACATACTCCTCTACGTGACCGACGTTATCGAAGACCCCGAGAAAAATGCCGACTTCCTCGCAAAGGTAGCTAAAGAAAAAGTACCCGTACTGCTGGTAATCAACAAAATCGACCTGCTCAAAGGCAACAGCGAACTTGATGCCATCGTCGAAAAATGGCGTGCCCGCCTACCCCAGGCCGAGATATTCCCCACCTCGGCAAAAGAGCATTTCAACGTCGACAACCTGATGCAGTGCATCGTCGAACTGCTGCCTGCCGGTGAACCTTACTTCGGCAAAGACGCCCTCACCGACAAACCGGCCCGTTTCTTCGTCACCGAAATAATACGCGAAAAAATCTTGCTCGATTACGAAAAAGAAGTGCCCTACTCGACCGAGGTCATAGTCGAAAAATTCGACGAGAAAGACAACGCCATCCACATCATGGCCGTTATCTATGTAGAGCGCGACAGCCAGAAGGGAATACTCATCGGCAAGGGCGGCTCGATGCTCAAGAAAGTCGGCACCCAGGCACGCGCCGACATAGAAAAATTCTTTGGCAAGAGCGTATACCTCGAACTCTTCGTCAAGGTCGAACCCAACTGGCGAAACAGAGAAAACAAGCTCCGAGAATTCGGATATATCGAATAAGTTTGAAGCCCAAACTCCAAACCCCACACCAAACATCACATGGGACAATTAGTAGCAATCGTAGGACGCCCCAATGTAGGCAAATCCACGCTCTTCAACCGACTGACACAGTCACGCACCGCCATCACCGACCCCACCGCCGGCACAACCCGCGACAGGCAGTACGGCAAGGTTGACTGGACCGGCCACGAGTTCTCGATAGTCGATACCGGCGGTTGGGTGGTAAACTCTGAAGACGTCTTCGAGTCTGAAATCAACAAACAGGTCGAACTCGCCATCGAGCAGTCCGACGTAATCCTGTTTGTCGTCGACGCCATGAACGGAGTCACCGACCTCGACGACCACGTGGCAGAGATACTCCGCCGCTCACGCAAACCGGTAATATTAGTGGCCAACAAGGTCGATTCGAACGAGTGGGTCTACAATGTGCCCGAGTTCTACAGCCTCGGCCTTGGCGACCCATACCCAGTATCTGCCGTCAACGGCTACGGCACCGGCGACCTCCTCGACGAGGTGGTCAAAGACCTGCCCGAGCCCGACGAAGACAAAGAAGCCCTCGACGACATACCCAAGTTTGCCATCGTAGGCAGGCCCAATGCCGGCAAGTCGTCGATAATCAATGCCTTTATCGGCGCAGAGCGACATATCGTGACAGACATTGCCGGCACCACTCGCGACTCGATTTATACACGCTACAGCAAATTCGGGTTCGACTTCTATCTTGTCGACACTGCAGGAATACGCAAGAAGAACAAGGTAAACGAGGATATCGAGTACTACTCGGTCATAAGGTCGATTCGCGCGATTGAGGCCAGCGACGTGTGCATACTCATGCTCGACGGCACTCGCGGCATAGAGTCGCAAGATGTCAATATCTTCTCTATCATACAGCGCAATAAAAAGGGCCTCGTGGTGGTCGTAAACAAATGGGACCTGGTCGAAGACAAGAGCACGGCTGCAATCAGGCACTACGAAGCCGCCATACGCGAACGCTTCGCCCCCTTTACCGACTTCCCCATCATCTTCACCTCGGCCATCACCAAGCAGCGCATCTACAAGGTGCTCGAAGAGGCCGTAGAGGTCTATGGCAACCGCCGTCGCACGGTGCCCACATCGCAGCTCAACACAACGCTGCAAGAGGACATCGCGGCATATCCGCCACCAAGCAACAAGGGCAAGTTTATAAAAATCAAATATATCACCATGCTCAAGGGCGCCCAGGTGCCGACGTTCATATTCTTCTGCAACCTGCCGCAATGGGTCAAAGAGCCATACCGCCGCTATCTCGAAAACAAGATACGCGAACACTGGGACTTTACCGGCACCCCCATCAACGTCTTCATGCGCGAGAAGTAATCACGACTCGCCGACATACACTTCCTCACAGCACCTCGCGGAGAGCACGCGAGGTGTTTTCTTTCTTATTGTCTTCGGCGTATTTCACGATTACCGAAATAGCAAAATCGAGTATTGTGTCGTGGCCGTCGAGGGCGGCTTCGGGGTCCATATTCATCTGGCCGTTCTCGGTCGGCGCTATGCCGTACTCGGTAAGCTGCATGTCGGCATCATAGACCGGCGAGGCCGAGAAACGCACACTCCATCCGATGGGTATTTCTGACGAAAAGGGCATGCCGGAGCCTCCGCCGGTGGTGTCGCCGACAACGACCACATGGCGCAGTGGCTTCATCACCTGCACGAAATTATTGGCCGCGCTAAAGGTCGAGCGGTTAGTGAGGATAATGACCGGCTTGAGCCAGCGCACACCGATTACCGGGTCGCAATAATAGGCATAAGGGTCGGAAAAATCATTATGCCCGGGCCCTGTCTTATGCTGTATGTAACCGGCAAGTATGCGCTCGTCGATAAAATGCGACACAAGGTCGTCGACAGCAGTCATGTCGCCGCCACCATTGTCGCGGATGTCGAGTATCATGCCGTCGGCCTCCTTGACGCTCAGCATCATATCGTTGACAAAGCTGTGATTGATGCCGTAGGAAAATGACGAATAGCGCACATAGGCAACATTCGACTCCGTGAGCAGCTTATACGACATGCCGCCCGAGGTCGAATAGTCGAAATTGAGGTAATGCTCCTGTATGAGCCGCCAGTTGAAGTTTTGGGGATATGCCGTCCACCATTCGCGATAATATGACACGTCGAACCAACTGCTAAGGTTGGTATGCCCGTCGCGCAACTCGGCAAGCATGTCGGCACAAAGCCCGAAAAATGCCTTAAGCTCCATGTCGGGCTTAATCTCGCTGCGATAACGGTCGCGGATAGCGGCCCAGTCTACATCTTTTTGCTCGAAGAAACAGTAATGCTCGTCGAGAATAGTCCAAAGAGCATCAAAATTGCCATAATAATCGTTGTCGTAGCTATCGAGCGAATGACAACCCGGCAGACCCAGTGTCAGCGGCATGGCTATGGCCACAAGGGCTATGAGTTTTCGAAGGATTTTCATAATCAGTACAGGGCACTAATGTAACGGGCATGGGCATCGGGGCGCCGCGACGGGCTGAGCGAGAGCCACTCCGACGCCACGCCTATCACGGCGGTATGCTCGATATGGCGGTTAACTATGTCGTGAGTCTTTGTAGACATGATATTGCAGCGATATCCAAGGCGCAAGATTGTGCGGCCAAGGGCGATGTCGGCAGTCAGCAAATTGTTGACACGAAAGAAATTACCCGGCCATGCGCCACGCACAAGGCCCTTGTGGTTGCCGAGATAGATTTCGTAGTACAACTCGCCGTACTCCGGCGAGAAAAACACACCTGTCAGCGGTATCTCTCCAAGGTATCTGAGGGTCAGTTTTTTGCCCCACAGCGAGGTGTGGTAGACCGCCGAAGCCTCGACACCCACAGTCCACGCAGCCTTTGCCGCCACGGGGTTGTTGCTGTTGCGCGGCACATATAGCACACCGCCTTCGACCGATGTATAACCACCGCCATAGAGGCTCCACGGGCCGATATTCCAGCGTCGCATCATGCCCCAGCCGAGGTTGAGGCCGAGGTCCCACATGGTCGCGTTGCGGGCCGGGTTGTTGCGCGTCCGCGCACCGTCGAGACGTCCCGACAGGCGCATCACCCAACGCTCGGGGTCGAAACGCATGGCCTGCATACGTTCGTAACTCAAGGCAATCATCGGGCCAGAATAACGCAGGGGCGACAAATAAGTCTGGGCGATATGGGCCGTGCCGGCCTCTAAGGTATAGGCCGAAACCACGGGCCGCTCGATAGCGACTGTATCTTCTGACTCGGTGGCTGTTGCCGTCAATCCGAGACTTATTGCAATGGCCGCAAGCAGGCTAATTATCTTCTTCATCATCAAATAGTGACGGGGTTACGGGGATATCCTCAGACTCTTCGGCATAAATAGTTGTTTCGACAACATCTTCGGCCTCGGTTTCTAAAGCTTCCTCATCGGCTGTTTCTTCAACCGGCTCCTCGGGCGGCGGCAGCAGTTCGACCGAAGCGAGGTCGAAGGTGGTGAGGCGTTTGCCACGGGCGGCAAACGATTTCACTCCAATATATTCAGCACCGTCGAGTTCCTGGTCAACGCGGTTCTCATCGGCAAAATGCAGCACGAATTTAGGAGCCGGCTGGTCGGTAAGCAAGAGCAGCTTCGACGACGCATCGTCTCCGACAAAGCGTTGGCGACGAGCCGTGTCCTCGAAGGTAAAACGCTTGATATACGGGTATCCCTGCCGTGCATCGTCGAGCACGGCGGTCCACACAGTCTTAGGGTTGTATTTCTCGATGCGCAATATGCCGTCGTCGTAATGGTTGGTTGTCTCGAAGCCGGTTGTCTGATACTCGCCGTTTTCATAGACGACCAATATGCGGTCGGTACCGCCAAACTCGCCCAAGTATGTGCCTCGGCCGTCGTAGTTGATACGCAGCACGTCGGTGTCGAACCACACCTTGCGACCACCCAGTGTCGATGCACCGCGCTCTTTGAGCGAGAAACGCGCCACCTCGTTCTTGGTCACAAGGTTGCCCTGCGCCGCACGGCCCTTTATTGCCAACTTGGCGAAATCGACGTCGAATGTCAGGTTTTTGAGGCGCAGCTTGGGTTTGAGCGTCACCTTCACCACCTCGGCCTCGCCGTTGGGGTTGGCCGAGAACCACACAATCTTCGCCCCGGGAGCCACCGGGTCGCCGGGGATGAGGCTATACTCCTTGTCTCGACTCATGCCGGTGGCGGCAAAACGCTTCATATAGTATATGCCGCCACGGCCGTTCTGATAGATTACATTATAGATTGTGCGCTGGTCGTTGCGCTTATATACATTGATATAGATTACGCCCTTGCCGACAAATAGTTTGTCCTGAACCTTGGTAATCTTGTAGCGTCCGTCGCGATAGAAGATTATGATATCGTCGATTGACGAGCAGTTGCATATAAACTCGTCTTTTTTCAGGCCGGTGCCGACAAAACCTTCCTCGCGGTTAAAATATAGTTTTTCGTTGGCCTCAGCCACGTTGGCGGCCTGGATATTGTCGAAACTGCGTATCTGTGTACGGCGCGGATAGGCCGAGCCGTATTTCTTTTTGAGATATTCGTACCACTCGATTGTCACCTCGTCGAGTCGGCTTAGGCGGTCGAGGGTGTCGGCAATACGCGCCTTGAGGTTGGCAATCACGGCATCGGCCTCGTCGCTGTTGAAACGCAGTATGCGCTTCATCTTTATTTCGAGCAGGGCAAGTATGTCGTCGCGCGTAATCTCGCGCAGGAAGTCGGGCTTGAACGGCTCGAGGCGGCGGTCGATATGCTCTACGGCGGCATCGGTGCTGGCCGCCTGCTCGTATTCGCGGTCTTTATATATGCGCTCTTCGATAAAAATCTTTTCGAGCGATGCCTTGAGCAGTTTCTCGCGGTCTTCGCCAAGCACCACGTTCAACTCGGCCGAGATGATGTTGCGCGTTGTGTCGACGCTGTGGCGCAGCACGTCGCTCACACCGAGGAACACGGGCTTTTTGTCGCGGATGACGCAGCAGTTGGGCGATATGTTGACCTCGCAGTTGGTAAAGGCATAGAGGGCATCGATGGTTTTGTCGGACGACGTGCCCGGTATGAGGTGTACCAAGATTGAAGCCTCGGCGGCAGTGTTGTTTTCGACCTTGCGTATTTTGATTTGCCCGCGTTCGAAGGCCTTCAGGATTGAGTCTATCAGGTCTTCCGACGTTTGTCCGAAAGGTAGTTCGGTGATATTTAGTGTGCGCGAGTCGATTTTTTCAATCTTGGCGCGCACCTTTACCGCGCCGCCACGACGCCCGTCGTTATAGCGGCCCACGTCGATAAAGCCGCCTGTAATGAAATCAGGATATAACTCGAAATTCTCGCCGCGCACACATGCTATGGCGGCATCGAGCAACTCGTTGAAGTTGTGAGGCAGTATTTTCGACGACAGGCCCACGGCTATGCCCTCGGCACCCTGGGCCAGTAGTAGCGGGAACTTGGTCGGCAGCGTGACCGGCTCGGGCTTGCGGCCGTCGTAGCTGCGGGTCCACTCGGTGACCTTGTCGTTATACAAGACCTCCGAGGCGAAGAGCGACAGGCGCGCCTCGATATAACGGGCGGCGGCGGCCTTCGACCCCGTGAGTATGTTGCCCCAGTTACCCTGCGTCTCGACAAGCAAATCCTTCTGGCCCAACTGCACCAGCGCGTCCTTAATCGAGGCGTCGCCGTGTGGATGGTACTGCATGGCCGTGCCGACAATGTTGGCGACCTTGTTGAAGTGGCCGTCATCAATAGTCTTCATGGCGTAGAGTATGCGCCTCTGCACGGGTTTTAGGCCGTCTTCGATATTGGGCACGGCGCGTTCGAGGATTACGTACGAGGCATATTCCAGGAACCATGTCTGGTACATGCCGCGCAGGTGGTGCCTCACCACGTCTTCAGGCGAAGTATATGGCTTTTTGGGGCCGTGCACTTCTGCGGCATCGTCTTCGGCCATGCTTTCTGTGGTATCAGTGTCGAGGTTTGTGTCTTGTTCTTCGATAGGGTCTTGATTTTCTGTCATCGCGGTTTACGGGCAATTTCCGACAAATTTAATAATTTTTTGCGAAAATTACAAATCGCGTTCCGACAGGGCACAAAAATATATCCCCGTGGCACCTGCCGGCCCTGGCTGGGCCGAGTTTTGCCACGGGGGTTATATATGGTCTATAAGCCTACTTATTTGGCTGCCGGTTGCGAGGCGGCGAAACGGGCGTTGAGCCCCTCGATTACTTCTGCCGAGATATTGAGCTCGGGCTTGAAGTAGACGCCGGCTTCGCGCAGGAGGATGGCATCGTAGCCGTGCACGGCATTGTAGTCTTTGATAAAGTTGTTGATAGAGTCATTGAGTCGGCGTTGCATCTGCTCTCCGGCAATGGCGAGCCGCTGCTGCTGTGTGCCGAAGTAGCGTTCGGCTTCCTCGCTCTTCTTCTGCAAGTTGGTTACGTCTTCCTGCATCGAGGCCTGCGAGAGGTACACATTGTTCTGCTGTTTCTGGCTGATGGTATTAGCTATGCCCTGCAGTTCGCGCTGCTTGTTTTCGTGCCACTGCTGCAGTTTGTTGAGTTCGCGCTGCTGCTCTTCCATAAGTTGCTGTGCCAGCGCGTAAGACCCGATAACCGAGTCGGCGTCGATATATCGGATATTGATAGTAGCGGCGGCCTGGCCGTCGGTTGTCGCCGGGGCGACGGGGGCGGCGGTTTCCTTATTACCGCACGAGCTGGCGCCGAGTAGCAGGGCGCACGCTGCCAATGTCTTTACTGTTACGTACAGTTTTTTCATTATATTGGTTTATTGTAAGGTTTTGCGACCGGGAGCCTGCGCCGTGCCGTCATGGCCCGAGGCGCAGCCTATGCCTTTGTCGCGAAGCGCGGCAACGTCGTGTACATGCCCCGAGGGGAAACGCCCCCCTTTGACAAATAGCACTTTCACGCCGAGCAGCACTACTGCGACAAGCACCAGTATTATGGTCAGAATTACTGTTTTCATTTGCGATTACTTCGCTTTGACGGTGCAAATATAGCGAAAATTGCCGCTTTTTTTCGCCATATCGATTTTATTTTGTAATTTAGAGGGCGATTATGAATGTTTTTAACATTCTTTCTCAAAATGAAATCATATTTAGAACTTTATACAGGACTATAAAAACGAAAAACGATGACAATAAGAGACCTCCAGCCGGCCAACGTGTTTGCTATCTTCGACGAGATTAACCACGTGCCACGCCCCTCGAAACACGAGGAAAAAATACGTCAGTACCTGCTCGACTTCGCAGCAAAGCACAATATCGAAGCCGTAACCGACAAAATCGGCAACGTGGTCATGCGCGTACCGGGCACCCCGGGTCACGAAAACGCACCTGTCGTAGCGCTGCAGGCACACATGGACATGGTTTGCGAGAGCAACGACAAGAACTTCGACTTTGCCAACAACCCCATAACCACCATCGTCGACGGTGACTGGCTCCGCGCCGACGGCACAACCCTCGGCGCCGACAACGGCATCGGCATGGCGGCAGCACTTGCCGTCCTCACCGACAAGGACCTCGTGCACGGCCCCGTAGAGGCCCTCTTTACTGTCGACGAGGAAACCGGCCTCACCGGTGCCAACAACCTTGGCGACGGCATGCTCACGGCATCGATGCTGCTCAACCTCGACAGCGAGGACGATGCCGAGATTTTCGTGGGATGCGCCGGCGGCGTAGACACTACATGCCTCTTTACATACAAGCGTTCGTTTGCCCCCACCGACTTCCACTATTTCAAATTTGATATCTCGGGCGGCCTCGGCGGCCACTCGGGCGGCGACATACACCTGGGCCGCGCCAATGCCAACAAGTTGCTCGCGCGCTTCCTCTACACACTGAGCCTCGACCACGAAATCGCGCTGTGCGAAATCGACGGCGGCAACCTGCGCAACGCCATACCCCGCGCCGCCCACGCCGTATTCGGCGTTGACACCTCGCGCAAAGAGCAGGTGCGCGTGGCATTCAACAAGTTCGTTGCCGATATCGAAAACGAATATGCCGGCCTCGAGCCGACCCTCAAATTCGAGCTCGAGAGCTACGACCGTCCCGAGTTCGCCCTCGACCACGAGACTACAAAGGCTCTCGTAGAGTCGCTCTACAGTGCCCCCCACGGTGTAGTGTCGATGAGCCGCGACCTCGAGGGCCTCGTAGAGACCTCTACCAACCTCGCATCGGTCAAGATGCATGGCGACAACCAGGTGCTTGTCACCACGAGCCAGCGCTCGTCGGTTGAATCGCGCAAATGGGACATCGCGCGCCAGGTCGAAGCCCTCTTCACCCTCGCCGGTGCCGAGGTAACCCACGGCGACGGCTACCCCGGCTGGGCCCCCAACATGAACAGCCGCATCATGCACCTTGCCAGCGACGCCTACGAAGAACTCTACGGCATCAAGCCGGCCATCAAGGCCATCCATGCCGGCCTCGAGTGCGGTCTCTTCTTGCAGAAATACCCGCACCTCGACATGGTATCGTTCGGCCCCACCCTCCAGGGCGTACACTCGCCGAGCGAACGCATGTATATCCCCGCCGTCGAGCGCTTCTACGGCCAAATCACACGCACGCTCGAAAAAGTAGCCGAGCTGTAAAAGCCATACACTCTTGCGGATGCGCCCCGCTGGCCGGGACGCATCCGCAAATTTACTTATACCACCATTGTCTGATGCCACGCCTGTTTTTTATAACGATGATGCTCCTTTGTGCCGTGTGTGCCAACGCGCGGTGGCAGGGCGCACGTTTTCTGCCCGACACATTATATGTGTACGACACCATGGGCGTGGAGGTCGACTCGCTCGGCCGCTCATTCGTAATCATCGACAACGACACCCTCCACACTGCCTTCCTACCCCACCCCGAGCTGGTTCACACCGGCCCGCTGCGACCCGAAGACTATGATGAAATAGCTAAAGAACTCGGCATAGAGACAGCCGCCATCCGCGCCGTGGTCGAAATAGAGACCGGCCGCCTGCAAAAAGGCTTCAACTCCGACGGGTCGGCAATCATCAACTTCGACCTGCCGGTATTCCGCCGCGCCGCCGCCAGGCGGGGCATCAACCTGTCGCGCCACAGCAACAGCGCCGCACTAAAGCCCGTCAACATTGCAAAATACGGCTCTCAGCAAGCCGCCCAGCATGCCCGGCTCGAAGCCGCCATGGCAATCGACTCGGTGGCTGCGGTCGAAAGCACGTTCTGGGGAATGTTCCAAATCGGCGGTTTCAACTGGAAGCTGTGCGGAACGGCGTCGCGCGAGGAGTTCGTAGAACGTATGAAGCGTTCGGAGTACGACCAACTCAGCCTTTTTGCCAACTACATAAGAAACACAGGACTGCTGGCGCACTTGAAGAACAAGAACTGGGCAGCCTTCGCCCGTGCCTACAACGGCCCCTCCTACGCCAGTCGCGGCTACCACACACGCATGGCCGCAGCATATCGAAAATACAAATGAAACACATCACATACACACCCCAAGGCACATGCTCACGCCAGATTGATTTTGACATAGACGACGAAGGTCGCATCCGCAGCCTCGTATTCACCAAAGGTTGCGCCGGCAATACGCGCGGTGTATCGCGCCTGTGCGAAGGACGCCCTGCCGACGAAGTCGCCGACCTGCTCGAAGGCACCCCCTGCGGCCCGCGCCCCACCTCGTGCCCCGACCAACTCGCCCGCGCCATCCGCCAGGCCCTTGCACAGGCCTGATTATAGGCTCTATTGTCCACCCTGACTGGTTTTTGCTTATTGCACTTTTTCAAAAAAATATTTGGTCATGTCGGGCAAAAGCAGTAATTTTGCAGCACCGATTATGTCCAACTCATTGACTGGCAGTCGTAGCGGCACGCTTTTGGCCGAGCGGGCAGCGAGCGACGGCCGAATTATGTAATTATTAATCAACGAATTAAACAGTGGATACCATTAGCTACCGCACCGAATTTCCCAACGCCCAGGAGGTAACTCACGATTGGGTAGTAATCGATGCAACCGACCAAGTACTTGGCCGTCTCTGCGCCAAAGTGGCAAAATTGCTCCGTGGCAAATACAAACCTTCTTACTCGCCCAACATGGAATGTGGCGACAACGTAATCATCATCAACGCCGACAAAGTACGCCTTACCGGCAAGAAGATGACCGACCGCATCTACCACACATTCTCGGGTTATCCCGGCGGCCAGAAAGAACTGACCCCCGAGGTACTGATGCGCAAATCGTTCAACAAGCACCTAAAGCCCGGCATGCACCCCCTCTTTATCCGCGTGATGAAGGGTATGCTTCCCAAAAACCGTCTTGGCCGTCGCCTAATTGAGAACATGCACGTGTACAACGGCCCCGAGCATCCCCACGAAGCTCAGAACCCCACCGTAATCGACATTAACAAACTGAAATAATCGCACAATGGAAACAGTAAATGCAGTAGGCCGCCGTAAAGCCGCCGTAGCCCGCGTTATCCTCAAAGAAGGCACCGGCGTCATTACCATCAACAAGCGCCCCCTCGACGTGTACTTCCCCTCGTCGATTCTTCAGTATATCGTAAAGCAGCCCCTCAACACACTTGACTGCGCCGAGAAATACGACATCCATGTCAACCTCGACGGCGGCGGCTACAAAGGACAGGCCGAAGCCCTTCGCCTCGGCATCGCCCGCGCCCTGGTCAAAATCAACCCCGATGACAAGGCTGTACTGCGCAAGCAGGGCTTCATGACCCGCGACCCGCGTGCCGTAGAACGCAAGAAACCCGGTCAGCCCAAGGCTCGCAAACGCTTCCAGTTCTCAAAACGTTAATCGTTTTCCCCATACCGACAGCCGCCTGACGCGGCTGCCTGAAAAGTGTTTAGTATCTAAACCATGGCGATGGACCGACGTTCCCTACCCCATGGTTGCATAAATCAAAAGAACGTAAACAAACACCCCAACACAATGGCAAATCCAACATTTGACCAGCTCCTTGAAGCAGGTTGCCACTTCGGCCACCTCAAACGCAAATGGAACCCCGCAATGGCCCCCTACATCTTCATGGAGCGCAACGGTATCCACATAATCGACCTCTATAAGACCGAGGCCAAACTCGCCGAGGCAGCAAACGTGCTTCGCGGCATGGCCAAGGCCGGCAAGAAAGTGCTCTTCGTAGCAACAAAGAAACAGGCCAAACAAGTTATCGCCGACCTCGCATCAAGCGTAGGCATGCCCTATGTTATCGAGCGCTGGCCCGGCGGCATGCTCACCAACTTCCCCACCATCCGCAAGGCCGTCCGCAAGATGACAACCATCGACAAGATGACCAAAGACGGTACTTTCGACAACCTATCGAAGCGTGAGCGTCTCCAAATCACACGTCAGCGTGCCAAACTCGAGAAGACCCTCGGCTCTATCGCCGACCTCAACCGCCTTCCCTCGGCACTCTTCGTAGTCGACGTGCTCAAAGAGCGCATCGCCGTTGCCGAAGCCAACCGTCTCGGCATCCCCGTATTCGCCATGGTCGACACCAACAGCGACCCCACAAACATCGACTACATCATCCCTGCCAACGATGACGCTTCGAAATCTATCGAACTCATCGCCGGTGCCCTCGTAGCCGCTATGGCCGAAGGTCTGGAAGAGCGCAAGGCCGAGAAACTCGACAACGAAGCCGCCGAAGCCGAAGCATCTGCCGCAGCCCCCCGTCGCGAACGTCGCCGCGTGCGCCGCAACGACGCCCCCGCTGCCGAAGGTGAAGAAGCTCCCGCAGCCGAGGCCGAGGCCGCTCCCGCCGAAGCAGAGACTCCCGCCGCTGAATAACGACGGCCTTATCAACATTTTTACAAACAGCATAATACTCCACACTATATGGCAGTAACAATGGCAGAAATCACCAAGCTGCGCAACCTCACAAGTGCCGGCCTGATGGACTGCAAAAAAGCCCTCGCCGAAACCAACGGCGACATCGACGCCGCCGTCGAACTCCTCCGCCAAAAAGGCAAAGCCGTAGCCGCCAAGCGCGAAGACCGCCAGGCATCCGAAGGCTGCGTACTCGCTAAGAACGAAGGCGACTTCGCCGCCATCGTAGCCCTCTGCTGCGAGACCGACTTCGTTGCCAAGAACGCCGGCTTCGTAGAGCTCACACAGCGTCTGCTCGACGCAGCAATCGCTGCCCGCGTACAGACTCTCGACGAACTCAAAGAAATGACTATCGACGGCCAGAAGGTCAGCGACCTCATCACCGACGAGAGCGGCAAGACCGGCGAGAAGGTAGAGCTCGGCGCTTACGAGTGCCTCACCGCCCCCTCGACCACTTCTTACAACCACCTCGGCAACAAACTTTCGACCATCTGCGGCTTTAACCAGCCCGGTGTAGACTACCACGTAGGTCGCGACGTAGCCATGCAGGTTGCATCGATGAACCCCGTAGCCGTAGACCGCGACAGCGTTGCAAAAGAAGTAGTTGAGTCTGAGTTCAACATCGCCGTCGAGAAGACCAAGGAAGAGCAGGTACGCAAGGCTGTAGAAAACGCCCTCAAAAAAGCCGGCCTCAACCCCAACCACTTCGACAGCGAAGAGCACATCGAGTCGAACATCGCCAAAGGCTGGATTACCGAAGCCGACGCAACCCGTGGCCGCGAAATCATGGCAGCCACAGCAGCCGAGAAGGCAGCACACCTGCCCGAGCAGATGATTCAGAACATCGCCAACGGCCGTGTCAACAAGTTCTACAAAGAGAACTGCCTGATGGAACAGGAATTCGTAAAAGACGGCAACCTCACCATCGGCCAGTACCTCGAGCAGAGCGCCAAGGGTCTTACAGTAGTAAGCTTCAAGCGCGTAAACCTCAACCAGGACTAAACGACACCCAAAACCATACCGAAGGGGAGCTTCCGGCTCCCCTTCTCTAAGGATGGTTCGGTAGCTCAGCTGGATAGAGCAACAGCCTTCTAAGCTGTGGGTCCCGGGTTCGAATCCCGGCCGAATCACAACCGCACGCCCCAAAAGGTGTGCGGTTTTTTAATGTCGGAAACAATCATCTTCCCATCTCGACACATTATCGATAATATAATTGTAAATATTACCTCCATCGCGTTCGCCACGTATCAAATGGTCATAATATCGGCGTTGCCATCCAAACTCAATATCTTTAGATATTGCGAATTTAGTTACCGCTCCTTTTAGCGATGATATGTAGCGACTCAATGTAGGGACATGCCTCTGCCACATTTAAACTAAGGCAAAAACGCTAACTGTATCTCTCGTTGGGGCGAGGCATGCCACAATGCAGTTTAAACAAGAATATGCAAATTGTCTACTAAAGTTACGGTCTTTGGAAACTGTCGTAGACAGTTCATTTGCAGGAACCCCAGCTTTACGAAGTTAGCTGGGGACTAAGCCACATAATCTGAGCAAGGTCGAGGACCTTGCTCACTTATATTTGTATGCACGCCTCACTGATACCCTTCTAAGTGTGCAAAGTCTTCGACCTTGACACTGTCTTTCAGCCATTTTACCCCAGCTAACTTCGTAAAGCTGGGGTTCAGACATAGGAACTGTCTTCGACAGTTTCACAAAACCGAAACCCGAGTAGAATATAATAGACTGCAGTCGATACCCGCGCCCAGCCGGTCTCGGCGTGCCGCAATGTCACTACAAAGAGGCAACATTATTCATTTTTTCAAGTATCAAGATTTTGCCAGGATGGAATTTTTGTGTAAATTTGCGTATCTAAATAATATCATTTTAATATCACTATACTATTGATTATGGAATCTAAAAATCATGAATTTGACTATGTGGGCAAAGTTTATAATGGCTTTGCCATGCTGTTTGTAACGCTTGTCGTCTTCCCGGCAATTATTACAGCCATATTCCTTGCGGCTCCGACTATCGAGACCACCTGGCCGTGGCTTGTGAGCATAGCACTCGCAATCGTCGACATAATATTGTTGTGCGGCTTCTTCGTGCAGCAGCCCAACCAGACCCGTGTGATGATATTCTTCGGCAAATATCGCGGCACATTCCGCTCTACAGGCTTCTATTGGGTAAATCCTTTTATGACAGCTAAAAAGGTGTCTCTCCGCTTGCGTAATATGGATATCGCCCCCATCAAGGTCAACGACAAGGAAGGCAACCCCGTGATGATAGGCATGGTGATGGTATGGAAAGTCAAAGACACCTACCGCGTGATATTCGATATAGATGCAAACGATGAAACTACCGATGTAAACGAGAACGGCAAGGTGGTTGCAAAGGTCTCTGCCCTGCAAAACTTTGTGAGCGTGCAGAGCGATGCAGCCTTGCGCGAAGTGACCGGTAATTTTGCCTACGACGACAATGGCAGCACCAATGACGAACTCACTCTGCGCGGCGGCAGCCACGAGATAGTAGAACTGCTCGAAAAGAAGCTCAACGAGCGCCTGTCGATGGCCGGTATAGAGGTTGTAGAGGCACGCCTCAACTATCTCGCTTACGCTCCCGAAATCGCAGCCGTGATGCTGCGGCGCCAACAGGCTTCGGCCATTATTTCAGCCCGCGAAAAGATTGTAGAGGGCGCAGTATCTATGGTCAAGATGGCACTCGACCAGCTCAAAGACGAGGGCGTTGTCGAACTCGACGAGGAGCGCAAGGCTACGATGGTAAGCAACCTGCTCGTGGTGCTCTGCGCCGACGAACCGGCACAACCCGTCGTAAACACCGGCACTCTCTATAACTAATAGCCGTGGCAGCGAAAGACACGACAAAGAGCTTCCTGTTGCGACTCGACGCTGCGACCATGGAGAAGGTCGAGGCATGGGCCGCACAGGAATTCCGTTCGGTCAACGGCCAATTACAATGGATTGTAGCCGACGCCCTGCGCCGCCATCACCGCGACTCAAAGCGTAAGAAACAAGCCCCAGAAGACGAAGAGGGCTGAGGCAGACTCAAAGCAACAGGCCCAGGATAAATACCCCGAAACAGATGAGGGTCCATTTGTTGTAGCAGAGCCACGTCAGGGCATAGGCGATGGGGAAGGCGGCTAACCAACCTGCCAGCATGAGCCAGTTGCGCGTCTTCTCGAAAAAGAGACCGAGAATACACAAGCCGAACACTATGCCCGACAAGCTCAATGCAAGACCAAAAACGATAAATGCACCTACAAAGACGAGCCATGTGGCAGTGTCGGGCAGATTGGAACTCCAATACCCCTTGAAATATGTGCCGAGCTTCGCCACCGGGTCGGAAGGACGGTCTGCGACGTCCTCCCACTCGCCGGTATGCGGATTAAACTTCAGGCCCATCAGGCGTTGACAAAGGTTATGCCCTGCTCGGTAGTGACGGCGCGGATTGGGCGTGTGCGGTCTACGCGGCCATCGACAAGGGCAAGGCTGAGAGCGTTGACAATAAGGTCGTTGATTGCACGCTTGACAGGACGGCCGCCATACTCGGGCTGGTAGCCTGCTGCGGCGACAGCATAAACCACGTTGGGGTCGAACGACAGCTCTATGTCGTTGCGGCGCAGCTTCTCAATCATACGCTGCAACTGCATCTCGGCAATCTTGGCAATATCCTGACGAGAGAGCGGCAAGAACATCACCGTCTCGTCGATGCGGTTGAGGAACTCGGGGGCGACGCGGTGTTTGAGCTGGTTGATTACCTGCTCGGTCACACGGTCTACCTCGTTCTGGTCGGCATCGTGACCGACGAGCGTGTTCATAATCACATCCTGGCCCATATTGGAGGTCATGATGATAATGGTGTTCTTGAAGTCGACCACGCGCCCCTGGCCGTCGGTCATGCGACCGTCGTCGAGAACCTGCAAGAGTGTTTCAAATACCTTGGGGTGCGCCTTTTCGATTTCGTCGAAAAGCACCACCGAATATGGCTTGCGCCGCACGGCCTCGGTAAGCTGACCGCCCTGGTCATAGCCCACATATCCCGGAGGGGCTCCGAAGAGGCGTGCCACGGAGTGCTCTTGCTGATACTCGCTCATGTCGATGCGCACCATCATATCCTTGCTGTCGAAGAGATATTGCGCCAGGGCCTTGCACAATTCTGTCTTGCCGACACCGGTGGTACCTAAGAAGAGGAACGAGCCAATGGGCTTACCGGCATCGCCAAGGCCCATGCGGTTGCGACGTATGACGTTGGCAACGGCCTTGACAGCCTTGTCCTGGCCGACAACCGAGCCGTGGAGCGATGACTCGATATTGCGCAGCTTCTCGGTCTCCTCCTGATTGAGGTTGGTCATCGGTATGCCGGTCCATGCTGTCACCACACGCATGATATCGCCCTCGTCGAGGGCACTTTTGAGCAAGCTGCCCTCGCCGCTTAGTTCGAGCGACATGGCCTCGATGTTCTCCCTGATGGCCTCGGCAGTGCGCTGCATCTGCAGGGCCTCGGTATATCGGCCCTGCTCCTCGGCAGCCTGGCGGTTGGTCTCGGTGCGTTCGAGCTCCTGACGGGCCTCGTGTATGCGCTGCATACGGGCACGGGCATTGCGCCAACGCGCGTTCATGGTGTTCTCCTGTTCGCGTAGGTCGGCAATCTCGTGGTCGAGGGCGGCGAGGTTTTCGTTGTCGGGGTCTTCCTGGCGAATGGCCTCGCGCTCTATTTCCTTGTCGCGTATTTTACGCTTGAGCAGTTCGAGTTCTACGGGTGCCGACGAAATATCGAGCCTCATGCTCGATGCGGCCTCGTCGAGCAGGTCGATGGCCTTGTCGGGCAAGAAACGGTCGGAGATATAGCGGTGCGACAGGTTCACAGCCGCCACAATGGCCTCGTCGAGAATTTTGATGTGATGGTGACCCTCGAAGCGCTTTTTGATACCGCGCATGATTGTTATGGCCGTATCGGGGTCGGGCTCCTCGACAAGCACTTTCTGAAAACGGCGCTCGAAAGCCTTGTCTTTCTCGATATATTTACGGTATTCGTCGAGCGTGGTGGCACCGATAATTTTTATAAGGCCACGGGCCATCTCGGGCTTGAGGATGTTGGCGGCATCCATACCTCCACCACCGCCAATCAGCAGGTGTATTTCGTCGATAAACAGCACTACCGACGGGTCGGTCTTTACTTCCTCGATAAGTTTTTTGAGCCTTTCCTCGAGTTCGCCCTGCGCGCCGGCTCCGGCCACCATGCCGCTGAAGTCGAGGCTGAATAGCTTGATGCCGCGCAGTTCCTCGGGCACGTCGCCCTGGTGCAGGCGGTGCGCCAGTCCCTCGACTATGGCAGTCTTGCCCGTACCGGGCTCGCCGACGAGTATGGGGTTATTCTTTGTCTTGCGCGAAATAATCTGCAACACACGGCGCACCTCGGTATCGCGGCCTATTACCGGCTCAATCTGCCCCTCGGCTGCAGCGCGTACGAGGTCGGTGGCATATCGGCGAAGGTTAGGCAAGCCGCTGTCGGATGCGCCGCCTGCCGTCGGATTCGATATATTGCCGTTGCGGAACGTCGTCACAGCGGACTCGAGTTTTGCCGAAGTCACACCGAAACGCTTCATGACTTCCTTGACGGGTCCTGGAACCTCGTACAAGGCCCAGAAGATATGCTCGAGGGCGACAACCTGGCTACCGCTGCGCTGTGCAAGTCGCTGCGCCGTGGTCAGCACCTGTTCGGTGGCCGGAGAGAAAGTGATGGCTCCGTCAGCACTGCCGTTGTGAGGCAGTTGCTGCATCGCGTCGCTGAGGGCTGTGAAAAAGGGCACCTTCTCGATGTTCATCTGCTCGAGGAGGAATGGCACCATGTCGCGGTCGGTCTGCATGATGGCCACAACGAGCACGGCCGGCTCGAGCGACGCATACGAACATTGACGCGCTATGCGGTGCGCACAGGTAATGGCCTGGCGCGAATTTTCGGTAAACTGGTTGAAATCGACGTTCATAGATTGTTGTTTAAAGGTTAAAGGTTAAGGGTTAAAGAGCGAGTCTTAACCTTCAACCTTAAGCGAACTTGCAGAATTTACGCGAAGCCTACTCAGCGGCTTCGGCGTTCATTCTTGAAATTTCCTCGAGGAGGGCGAGGTCTTCGTCGGGGGCATTGGTGTCGAGGGCGGCCTGCACTCCGCACAGTGCGCAATCTTCGTCGCGCTTGATATGCGCGCCATACCAGCGCATAATCGTGGGCATGGCTCCGGCACTGGGCATGGGCGCCCAGTTGGCATGGCGGCGTTCGCGACGGTTGGCCCACATATAATAGTTGTAGACAAGTTCGTTTTCGAGCGACGAGATGCCGGTGTCGATGCCGCGAGACAGTTCGACGAGGGTAAGCTTGACCATCATATTGCAAATAGGCTCGATATCGCTCGACAGGCCCACCTGCACCACGGCGTCGGCATCCTGAGCCGACATATACGATGCTATGCGGCCGTCGCGACGGGCCGAAGCCTCGTCGGTGATTTCTTCATCACCCTGGCCGAACCACCCGTTGCCGATGAGGCAGCAGTAGCAGGCACCGCCCGGGCGGTATATAAACACGTCGCCCCCCTCGGCCCTTGTCACAGCGCGGCCAAAGATGCCGATGCGGCCCTGCTCGACCAGGGTCTTAGAGAGGTTGAAGCGGCTCTCGTTGTTGTCGGTGGCACAGATTACGATGTCGGCCTTGCGCACCTCTTCGGCCATGAGGTCGAGGTGACGGTTGATGTTGATGGGGAAGCGGTCGACCTCGGCGTAGGGGTTCTTACCGAGGATGGCGTCACGGATGGCGTCGGTCTTGAGGCGGCCGAGCTCGTTGAGCACACATGTGTGGCGCATGAGGTTGTGGAGCTCGACACGGTCGAAATCCATCAAGGCGAAACTGCCCACGCCGGCCTTGGCCAGCTCGATGGCAATCTGGCTACCGAAGCTGCCCAGTCCGACAATCATGACACGCTTGTCAGCGAGGGCGCCGACCTCGAGTATGCCCTTGCTGCGCGAGAAGAGTTCGCTGCGGGCCGGGATAAGGCTTGCCGGGTGCTCCTTAAAGCCGTCTTCGCCAGAAATGAAGACTTTCGGCCCTGCACCGGGATTTACCACGACCACGTATGCCGCATCGGTGGTTTCAGTGGGCATAGAACGTGCAAAAAGGACCTTGGCAGTAGTGCCGAAAGCATGGGGGACGGGGTTGAGATGGAGGTGCACAACCTTTTCGCCCTCCCATTCGTAGGCTATGCCTGAAGCTGTGGGAGCCTCGGAGAGGAGAAAAGACTGCAGCTCTTCGTTGTCAAGATAGATGATAGGAAGGCTGAGTGCGTCGGGGGCGACAGGCAATGAACCTTCGATGGGAGTTTGCATGTGCAATAAATGGTTGATGGTTAGAAATCAGTATAATTTTGTGCCCGGGGCGCCGTTGTGGCGCCCCGGCTAAGACTCAGACCGCAAAGCCCTGCTCGGTCATTTCGGTCACAACTGTGCCCTGGCTGTTGTTGCTTTCGCCACGGGCAACCTGCTCGAATTCGCCGGTCACGGGGTTGTATACGAGGTCTTTCATGCTGCGGCCGGCGGTTTCGGGACGGCCCTGGCGGCGTACTTCTTCGCCAAATTCGATATCGTTCATAGTGATTAGTTGTTTATTTAGGTTTCGCAAGTCTATGACTTGCTCACTGTTAATAGTTTATCGTTTAGTGGTTAGCCTTGGTTCGCTAATTGTTTTCGCTTATAAATAAGTTTCTTATCTTTGGTGGTTGAGGTAGTAGTCCATCGGCTTGCCTGTCTTGAGGTGAAGCTCGTAGATTTCGAGCCACAGGCGGCATTTGATATATATTTTGTAGAGCGACACTCGGTATGACCACGATGCCGAGCCGTAATGGCAGATGCGCGTGAAACCGTACTTGGTGCTGAGGGTGTGCATGGCGGCCGAGGGAGAGTCCATCACGGCACCATCCTTGGTGCGGAGCATCTTGGTCACATATACCTCGGGGACATTCTGGGGGTAGTTGGCAAGGTCTATGCGGATGGTATAAGCCTTGCCATGATTGGTCATCACGCCCATCACCAGGTAGGGGTTGGCCGTGTGCATGTCCATAAAGCGGTAGGCCGTAGAGGGGAGATAGGTACTGAGCACCTCGTTCTCCATTTGGTATCGTTGTTGGTCAAGCATGGTATGTCTCGTTGTTTTTTAATGTATACGTCTTATTTCAAATTTTTTCGATAAAAATACATCATTTTAACAGTTGCTTTTTCACCTGGTCCACCGTCACCTTTGTATCGGCAGGCTTCGTGGCTTCTGGCTCTGCGAGGTCGCCGGGCGCAATCGGAGGCGGCAGTTGTCCGCAGAGGCGCTTCACACAGGTAATGAACCGGTCGGCAATCTCGCCCTCGGCGGGCCATACGTCGCGTGCAAGCGGAGCGGCGGCAGCAAGGTTTTCGGGCAGGGCTAGCGCCTTGACACGCAATGCCTCGGGCACATAGATTTCGGGGGCCTCGTCGGGGAAGGCTTCGGGGAAATAAGCCTCGAATACCTCGTCGGGATTGTCCGGCAGGGGCATACTCACCGTTACATGCCCCAGGTCGTCGAGCTGCACCGACGGGGCGCCCCCGACAAAGTCGACAAGGAAGTCGATGATTTTTTTGAGCTGCAGATTGTTGCTCTTGTCTTTGAGCCAATAGTCGCGCGAATACGCCGGGGCGAAGCTCTTGGGTCGGTTCACCGCTATATAATTGTCGCCATGATTTGCGCGACGGGTATACGGGTGCTCGAGCTTGCTGCCGAGGCGGCGGTCGACAAGGGGACGGAAGGGGCTTTCCTGCTCGTTGATTACCCACGCGGCCTGCACGTAGTTGCGGAGGTCGTCTTCGTGGAAGTTAAATGCGTTGAGGGTCGATGCCATGCGTGTACAGTTGCCGATACACAGCAGGAAACGACGCAGGCCCACATCGCGGATACTGTTAATCATCGTCGAGGCATCGTGGCCGCTGGGGTGTGCCAGGCCAAGCTGATGGTGCGAGTGCCACTCGCCTATGTGCTGCAGCGAATATATGTCAATCAGCTCCTGCCCTATTGATTTGAGATAGTCGACATCCTGGTTGAAAAATGTCACCTGGTGGTTGGCATTGCGGCCCGGGCCTATGGCGTAGAGCACCACGGGTATGCCCGTGCCCGTCCAAAAGCCGAAAAGCTGGCCGCCGGTCTCTATGTCGGGGTAGTCGAGTATGCAGCGTGATATATAGTCAAACTCGCTGCGGTAGATAATAGCGAGGGGCGCGGGCCGGCGCTCGTCGACATGAAATTCGTCGACATATACCGGCCCATCATTGCCTGAACGGTGATTTTTTGCCATTGTGGGGGTAAAGTTGATGATTGGAGTCTGCAAATGTAAACATTTTTTTGATATGCCCCAACATTTGACAGCTGTTTAACATTTTAACTTAACACTACTTAGCTGCGTATAATCAACATCCGCCTTACTGCCTGTACCGATAATCGATGCCGAATAGTGCGCCGGCAAAAGTAAGGGTCTCGCCGAAGGCTACGAGTACCGACGAGTCTATTTCGCCGGCAGGGGCTACGATAAAGCCGGCAATCAAAAGACCTGCGCCCACACCGCACATGGCGACGGCACATATCAGTTGGGCGAGGCCGTGACGTTCGTTTCGAGGTTGCTCCATGACTTTTTTTTGGCACAAAAATAACACCGGGGTAAGCCCCGGTGTCGTCATTTTTGCAACTATGTTGATTTATGGTTGAGAGTTTAAACTCTCATTTTTTATACGAGAGTGCCTCGATGTAGTAGAACGACAGGTAATCCTTGCCCTCGGCGGCCTGGCGGTCGGCAATGCGGGCACGGTAGTCGGCCATACGTGCGGCAAATGTATCGATGCTGTCCTGGCCCTGGGCCCTCTTCTCGGTAGCACAAGCCTCGTGAGCCTGCTGGGCACTGTCGGCGGCTGCCTGGCGTGCCTCCATGGCGGCAACCTCGGCCTCGCCTATACGATTCTCGCGCACGATACCCTTAACTATCAAGGTGTCGCCTATACAATCAGGGGCAAAGGCACCACCCATCTCGGCCGTGGCCTGGCAGCGCAATACAATGGTGCTGTCGGCTCCGACAAGGAAGGCCTTGGTACCGCCGTGCTTGCACAGATGCGAACACAGGCCCTCGACCTCTATTGTGTCGCCGAGGAGCTGGGGAGCCTCAGCCATTACAGAGTCAACACTCAACGGGGCGGCCTCGGCCGGTGCCGAAGCCTGACGGCTGCACGAGAACAGCGATGCTGCGACAATCGCAACAAAAAGCAACAATTTAGCTTTCATAGATATATAATTTATTGATTTACCTATAATTAAAATTTATTACCACCGACACAAGCCGGACTGCTAATTATAATGATTTCAAATAACACGGCAAAGTTAAACAAAAATTCCAAATTGTACAACTAAAAACCGCGACCTCCGCCACCCAGGCGGTCACAATGTTGAGTTGGGAATATGACCTATATAATTATCCCAAAATACCAAAAGGCTATTCCCTTTTGTTAAATTTTTGCCATTTCGAAAAATTTGCCGTATCTTTACGCCGATTTTTATAAAATGTTTAATAAACAGACAATCACATAACCCTGCTTAACGTTTAGAGGCCAAAGACTGGCAATACTTTAATTATTAAAGCAATACACCAGTTTTTACACCAATTCGAATTTACAATAACTAAATAAACCAATCACATGAAACAAAAGACAGCCATTATTGGGCTAAGTATGATTTCGCTTGCAGCGCTTGCGCCGTCGTGCTCGGAAGAAGCAGGCGGGTTTGGCAGCGGCGAAGGTCGGATTATGCCCACGGTCAACATCGACACCGAGGCGGTCACCTCGCGTGCGATGTCGAGGGCAGAGGTGACAGATGTCACCAAGGACGATTTATCGCTCCGCATCGCAAAGAAAGACGGCTCTTTCCAAAAAACTTGGGACAAACTTGCCGATTTCGACACAAAGCAGACTTTCGCGGTCGGCGAGTACACCGTAGAGGCTTTCTACGGCGACCCCTCCGACGAAGGCTTTGAAAAACCGGCCTTCGCAGGAAGCCAGGCAATAAGCGTTGCCGACGGCCAGACCACCCAGGTGGCACTGACGGCGACCCCGGCCAATGCGATGTTCACTCTCGATTATTCCGAGGCTTTCAAGAACTATATGCAGGCCTACAGCGCCGAGTACGTAACCGCGACAAACACCATTGCCGTACCCGCCGACGAGACACGCCCCGTCTACGTAGCACCCGGCCAAGTGACACTCAATGTCGAAGCCACCACCCCGGCATCGACCAAGGCAAACTTCAAGGTTGCGACCGTAACAGCCGAAGCCGGATATAATTATATGGTACACGTCGACGTCAACGGCGGCGAAACCGGCAGCGCCACACTCGTTGTAACCTTCGACGAGTCGCTTGCTACCGAGACTGTCGAAATCGACCTGAGCGAGGAACTGCTCTCGGCACCGGCACCCACACTTACCGCCAACGGCTTCGACACGGCAAACCCGATTGAATTTATTGCCGGCTTCGGCACCGATGCCAAACCTACGATGAACATCATCGCCATGGCCGGCCTCAAGAGCGTGACCATGCGCACAGAGTCGGCATCGCTGATTGCTAAAGGTTGGCCGGCCGAGGTAGAACTGCTCAACAACCGCGATGCCAAGGTCGTAGAACTCGGCCTCAGTGCTATCGGCTTGTGGAAGCAGCCCGACAAGATGGCTGTAATCGACTTCTCGGACGTGTTGGCCAACATCACGGCAAATGCCGACAACCCCGTGAGCACGTTTAGCGTCACCGTCACCGACGCCCTCAACCGCGTCAGCGACCCACTGACCCTGACCGTACGCGCCGAATCGCCCAACCTGGTGCTCAACAAGCTCGACAACTACGTGCCCGGCGAGAACCTGCGCGTGTCGCTCGAATTCAACGGCACGGCACAGCAGGTGCGCGACCTGGTCAAATTTAGCTACGTACATGCCGCCAGCGGTATGCAGCGCAACCTCGAGATTGTCGACGTAGAGGCCGCCAGCCGCGCCATGAACAGCTATATCGTCACCATTGCCACACCCGTACTCGACGAAGCCCTCGCCCTGACAGCAAGCTGTGGCGGCGTGTCGAGCAAATGCACCGTAGACCAGGCAAATTTTAAGATAGCCGGTAACGACAACGACACTTACGCCACACACGCATATGTGACCGTTGCCGGCACCGACGGAACGACACCCGACCTCTCGGCAGCAAAGTTCCTCGTTAAAGGTCCCGACGATGCCGACTACCGGGAGGTAAAGGCCACCAACAAAGGCTCGTACTTCGTTATCGAAGGTCTCACCCCCGGCGCCGCCAACCGCGTGAAGGTAGCAATCGGCGACGACGTATGCCGACCCATCACACTCAATGCCGAGGCTGTTGTTCAATTACCAAATGCAGGGCTTGAAGAACATGGCAATGGCAGCAACCACAACGAACAAACCTTTGCCAATTGGGGAACCAACAACCCAATGACTACAAGCCAGGGCATAAATCAAGATTACACACGTTATTCCGGCACAGCCACAACTGCCGGACGCACCGGCCAAGGAGTAGATTTACGCACTTGTGGGTGGGGTAGCGGTAACAAAATTTGGTGGTCAGTAGCCAGCTCCACAGTAAAATATATCGATGCAGGATTGTTGCATCTCGGTTCTTCAAGGACAACTCGTCCTTCTGGATATGGAGACCGCACAGGCTATCTTAATACTGATGACTTAGACTGTGGCATCGCCTTTAGCTCAAGGCCCAAATCTTTGTCATTTTATTACAAATATACTTCTAAAAATGCTGATGATAGAGGTTTTGCCGAGATTTGGGTAAAAGATGCTGGTGGCGCAATTATAGCAAAAAATGAAGTTTCACTTGCCTCTGCCGACGACTGGACATTGGCAAACATCGAGTTAGACTATCCTTTTGGTTCTAAAAAAGGTGCAAAAATCTATGTCCGCTTCCAATCGACAAACCAGGCGGCATGTCTGGAAAAAAATGAAACTAATTTCACCATGCACACAGCCCAAGCATTTGTTGCATCGCATCTCTATATCGACGATATTGAATTAATCTACTAACGCAAAGAAATGAAAACCAATATATTGACAACGGCGGCTATTGTTGCAGCCATGATGGCAACATCGTGCGACGGCAACTGGACACCGCCTGTAGGCGACGAGGGCAAGCTCGACCTCAGCTCCGTACAAATCATAAACGACGATGCCGAAAAGCTCGTCAAAAACGAGCAAAGCCGTGCCGACGAGCCCGACGCATCGTATATAATAGAAGTTTACAAAGCCGGCGAAACCACACCCACCAACTCGTGGACATACGGCACCATGCCCGAAATCGTAGCCCTCGAGAAAGGCGACTACCGCATCGAGGTCGAATCGCACAAGGTTGCCAAGGCCGAGTGGGAGAAGCCTTACTTTAAAGGCAGTCAGACATTTAGCATTACGCCCAACCAAATTACCCAGGTCGAAGCTGTGACTTGCCACTTCTCGTCTATCAAAGTGACCATCACTGTCGAAGACGACCTCAAGGCCTTGCTTTCCGACGATGCAACATTTACAGTCATAGCCAACGACGAGGGCGAACTGGTATATGGCAAAAATGAAACACGTGCCGGCTACTTCGAAGCTGTCGATGGCTCAAACACCATGATTGTCAAGTTTAAAGGCACCCTCGGCAACAGCGTGGTCGAAGAAAACTTCCCCTTCACCGACATCGAGGCCGGCCAGTACCGCGACATCGTGTTCAAGACCAAAAACGGCCCGCAACCGCCCCAACCGAGCGGTGACGTGAACGTCGGCGGTATCGACATCGACGCAAGCTATACCGACCGCGACATCGACGGCAACGTGACTTACGAAGAAGAAGTGATTGACGGCGAACGCCCGGGCAAGGAAGACCCCAAGGAAGACCCCGATGACCCCAACAAGCCCGATGACCCCAATCCCCCTGTCACCGACCCGATAAAATTTACCAGCTCGACTCTCGACCTCGAAGGGGTGAATGAGGCTGGTGATAGCAAATTTAACGGTGCTACTGGCAGCGCAGTTGTCGATATCCATTCCGACAAAGGACTTGCACACCTCTACGTCAAGATTGATTCGAAAATCCTCGACAAGACAGCCCTCAACGGTATCGGCCTGAACGACGAATTTGACCTTGCCGCCCCGGGCGAATATCAACAAGGTGTCAACGACCTACAGTTCCCGTCGGGCAGCGATGTAATAGGCAAGAACGATGTCAAATTCGACATCTCAATATTCGTGCCCATGCTCAACGCTCTTGGGACAGGAGATGACACCATTGCAAACCACTCCTTTATCGTAACCGCCGTCGATAGCGAAGGTAACGAAAAAGAGTTTAGTCTCAAATTTGTAGTACGATAAACGACTGCCACAATGAAAAAGATACTATATAGTTTCGCCGGCCTCGCAGTGCTGGCTCTTGCGGCAAGCTGTTCGCAAGAAGAAAACCTTATCACCGACGGCGAGGGCTCAATCTCGATTCGCACCTCGGTATGCACCGACGTAGAGGTAGAGTCACGCGCCACCGACGGCCTCGAAGACAACTGCCTTATATGGATTTCAGGCTCTAAGGGCCTGGTGCGCAAATACGACGGTGTTGCCGACGTGCCGTCGAGCATAAAGCTGCTCTCGGGTCACTATGTGGCCGAGGCATGGGCCGGCGACTCGGTGTCGGCATCGTTCGACAAGCGTTGGTTCAAGGGCCGCACCGAGTTCGACGTCACTAAGGGCCAGAATACCGAGGTCGCAATCAAATGCACCGTTGCCAACGTAGTTGCATCGGTCAACTATGCCGATGGCCTCGAGGACGTTCTTACCGACTTCACCATGACTGTAGGCCACGACCGTGGCAGCCTGACCTTCGAGGGCCGCGACGAGCGCAAGGGCTACTTCATGATGCCGTCGACCGACAAAAACCTCACCTACACCCTCAAAGGCACCCAAATCGACGGTAAGGAGTTTACCCACACGGGCCAAATCCTCGACGCCAAACCGGCTACCGAATATGCCCTGACAGTGAAATACACCCCGGTATCTAACGAGGTAGGCGGCGCGGTCTTCACCATCACCGTCGACAAGACCGAAATCACAATCCGCGACGAGCGCGAAATCATAGCCGCTCCCAAAATCGAGGGTTACGGCTTCGACATGTCGCAGCCAGTGATGGGCGCACAGGGCACTATAGGCCAACGCTCGGTATATGTAACATCGGCTACGAAGGTTACAAGCGTCATACTCAAGAGCAAAGCCTTCGAGAGCATTGCAGCTATCGGTGGCGACGACTTCGACATCCTCAACCAAAGCGCCGAGGGTAATGCCGCTGTCAAAGCCGCAGGCATCTCGCTCGAAGACAATAGTGGTGCCGACAACGCCATGCTCAAGATTGTATTTGCAAGCGCATTTATCGACGCCCTGACCGACGGAGAATACCCCGTTGAAATCACAGCAACCGACAATAAGGGCAAGACATCTACGGCCACACTTAATCTCATCGTCAGCGATGCTCCCGTCCAGACTCTCCCGGTAGTGGCTGAGAGCACCACCATGCGCACCGCCACACTTCGCGGCCGCACAAGCAAGGAAGTAGCCTCGGCTGGCTTCAAATACCGACCCGTCGGAAGCAGCGAGTGGACAAGCGTCGACGCTGTTGTAGCAAGTCGCTCAATCGCCGCAGAAACCGAATTTACAGCCGAAGTAAGCGGCCTCGAGGCAGACACCCAGTACGAGTACGTATCAGTTTGTCAGCTAACCACAGGTGGCGAGTTTACAAGTGCAACAATGACCTTTACCACCCTCGACGGCCCGCAGCTGCCTAATGCCGATATGGAAGGCTGGAGTTCTCAAACCAAGCCACGTTTGATTTATGCCGACGGGGGCGAGATGTTCTGGGATTCGGGTAATCACGGCTCAAAAACCGCCGGCAGTGACATCACCACGCCCGACGGCAGTGTAAAACATAGTGGCAACTACTCGGCCAAACTCGAAACCAACAAATTCTACGGAGTAATGGCTGCAGGAAACTTGTTTATAGGCACATTTATCGGTACAGAAAATCTGACAAAGGGCATACTTGGCTGGGGTCGTCCATTCGACTTCTCTCAAGGCCAACCCAAAGCCATGAAAGTCTGGGTTAAATATTCACCCAAAAGCATTTCAAGCAAGGGTCAATATGCTGGTAGTGATTTCAATGTCGGCGACCCCGACAAAGGTATCATTTACATAGCACTTCTTGATGATAGCAAGATGTCGTATAAAAACAACTCCTACCCTGTCATTGTACGCACGGCTGACCTCGAAAACTACAGCTTCAAGAAGGACGGAGCCAACGTCATTGGCTATGGCGAACATATTCTTGCCGAAGCCACCCCGGGCAGCGGCATGGTAGAAATCACCATACCCATCGAGACCAAACGCCAAGGCGTAACCCCATCGAACATATTGGTAGTCTGCTCAGCAAGCCAATATGGCGATTACTACTGTGGCGGTGACAAATCGACCATGTGGGTTGACGACTTCAAGCTCGTCTACTAAACCATAGCGGCCCATGCCGCATCATATCAAAAGTCGCGCATATCGGTGATATGCGCGACTTTTTTAGGCTCAAGCCGAAATGTCGGTGCATCAACTTATAAATGCGGAGGAGAAAACAGTCGAAGACTGTTACTTTATGAAACCCCATCCTTACGCAGTTGGGTGGGGAAGTGACTGAAATCCCCTCAATAAAGGTCGAAGGCCTTTCCCCTGTCTTTCAAATTTATATATCGATTGGGAAGTGTCTTCGACACTAATCGTCTGAGGAGATATACACACCCCGGCCAACTTCGTAAGGCCGGGGTTACGGCAAAGTAATGCCCTTCGAGCATTTTTTCTAATGCACCATAATTTCGGATTGAACCAGCTTGACCCAATCTTATCCATCCATTGTAAGTGATGGCAAAATAAAAGGGCCCGGTCTCACGACTGTGCCCTTTTATTTTGCGCCGGACTTGGAACTATCCGGGTTAACCTTTTTACAATCTCCTTAGAAATTGCTCGTTTAATTTTTACTAACCATTATAACTTCAATGCAAAGATAGCACATTCATACGTCTTTTTACCCACAATACAATTGATTTATCCGCAATATCAATACTTTAAGGCATTAAAGCATTATAATTCATTAAATTATACAAACGCTAATCCTAATGATAATATAAATATATTTTGTTTATATTATGGAATATCATTAAATTTGCAGGGTCAAAAATAAGCATAAGCCATGAATAAATACCTGCTCATCGTCATTTTTTTCTCTCTCACGGCTGCTGTCGCCCATGCTTCAGTCGAAAATGAGAACGCGCAACTTGTCGACAGCATCGAAACTTTGGCCAGAAACTACGACAACATCCTCAAGCACAAGACTGCCGTCCTCGACAGCATGAAATCGCTGCGTCAGAATATGGTTCCGGGCGAACAGCGCGTACGCCTTGGCGAGACGCTGGGGCGCCGCTATCTGACACAAAACCTTGACTCGGCACTGATGTACTGGCACCTCGCCATTCGCGAAGCCGAAGAAACCAACCAGCCCGACCTGGCCCTGCGCATAAAGATGAATATCCTCGCCGCCATGCCATTACAGGGCATTTCGATAGAGGCCCTAAAGGAATTCGAAAAAATCGACCCCTCGAATTTCTCCCAGGAAATGAAGCATATATACTGGCTCAATAATTCTGAAATATACTATAATATACAAAAGCCCTACCCGGCCGGCAACCTCAAAAATTATTACCGCAGCAAGGCAGCGGCAGCTCTCGACTCGCTGTCGAAATTCTACCCGGTCAATTCGCCTGTCTCAGGCTTTATAGGTTCGTATCTACACCATCTCAGAGGCGACAACAGCCTTGCCACGGCAAGCTTCATCGAAGTGTTACCATCGCTGAAAAACAGGCCCGAGCTTTATGACTATGCAATAATGAACGTCATAAACTTCTATCGCGACCGGCCCGACCACAGGGCACTCTACCTCAACAGCCTATATAAACGAGCTGTAAACGAGCTGCAAAACGGCAACGTAAAGGCAACCGTAATAGGCGAGGTAGGCGAAGCACTCTACAGCGAGGGCAACGAAAAACTTGGCAGACAACTGCTGCTCTTGGCCTTGCAAACCAGCGAGACCGAGTTGGGCCCTTATTCGCGGCTCGACCACGCCGCCTATAGCACGATGCTCCACAACGGCGCGGTCAAGACCCAGCTTTGGAGCCTGATATTAATCGTGGTACTTGCAATGGCACTGTGCGTGGTACTTGTGCGAATTTATAAACGCCGTATCGAGCTACGCACACTGCGCCGCACACGGGCCGAAGACGAAAGCCACCACCAGGCAGTCGTGGCCGACATGTATAAGGTCAGTGCCAGCCTGCTATCTATGGCCCTTTTTACCGACGAGCAGCTAAAGGAATATAACTTATTCGTACATCGCAAGTTAAAAGCCGGACAGGTAAAAGACCTATACCAGGAAGTGCAGTCGGGCGAATATGTGCAGTCGCTCAGCGACAAGTTCTTCTCAATGTTCGACGAGCTTTTTCTCGACAGCTTCCCGGGCTTCGTCGACGAGCTCAACTCGCTATTTGCCGCCGGGCGCGAACTTTCGCTGCTGCCGGGCCGTCGCATGTCGCCCGAATTGAGAATCGCCGCCTTTATGCGACTGGGCATAAACGACAGCGCAAAACTCGCCCAGGTATTGGGCTTGTCAATCAACACCATCTATACCTATCGCAACCGCCTCAAAGGCCGTGCCCGCGACCGCGACAACTTCGAGCGCGACATCAGAATTATCGCTTTCAACGCCTAAATATATCTTTATATTGCAGAGGGACACATTTTTTATATCTCGCTAAATATAAAGACTTTGCAATTTTAAAAGCCTTAAAATTATTTATATTCCGATTATATGGCGACCGATAGCTGACAAAGCCGATGTAAATTTGCAATGTAAATAATTAGAACGGTCTAAGATTCATGGTTTTTTGGATTATTAAAAGCACAAGAAACAGAATAGAAGTAAAAAGGATTAAATGGTTTTAGGTATTTAGTGTTAGGATAAAAAAACCACCCCGTGAGGAGTGGTATTTTTTTTGCAGCCCGACTAAGGCAACATTTATTCATGTCGGGATAGGAGCAGGTTGAGCATCGCCGAGCGGTCTACGACTATCAGCTCGTTATTATCAAAATCTACAAGGCCGCGCTCTTTCATTGATTCGAGGCCGGCATTGAACAAACCCCTCGGTACACCGAATAGAGAGCAAAGGTCGCGCTTGCGGCAGCTAAGCCTTATGTCGAAGCTGCCCGGCTGAGTGAGGGCGATAATCCAGAACGCTATACGCTCGTCGATTTCGCCAGTAGTGAGCGACAATATGCCCTCTACCGATTTTTGCGCGTTTACCGACAATGTGTTGAGATAGTTGAACATAAACACGGGGTCGGTGGTGAGTATTTTGGCATAATCGGCTTTCGAAATTTTAAGTATCGACACATCGTCGAGCGCCATGACATTGCACGGGTACGACGTCACGCGGCCATAGAGGAAGTCGGGAGCTATCACGGCCGGGGCTCGCAAAGTCTGGCTGACGGCAAAACGCCCGTTGGCATTGACCGTGGTCAATCGCACGCTGCCGGCAATAACAAAGGTCAAATGCGTGCAGGGCTCGTGTTCGCGTATTACAGTCTCACCTTCCGGATATTTTAGAAAATGAAATTTCGCCTCGCCCACGACCTGCGATATAGTGTTGAGCGACACGCCTTTGAACAAAGGCAGGTCCATCAACATCTCAAACATGCTCGTCGTCATTTGTTCCTCCGCTTTTTATAATAATTCTATCAATGTAAACACGCTCATGCGGCATTTGTTCGTCTCTCGCGCTTCATTTTGAGATAGAGCTGCAGCGAGTTAATCGAATTCTGCCACGCTATATATGCCGCCGGGCCAATCGAAGATATAGGGTTGAGATAATTGACGGCCATCCACACGGCCAACACCGTGTTCTTCTGCCCGAGTCCCTGGGCAGCCGATACACGCTGGTCGTATCGCGCCCCTATGCGCCGCCCTATATAGAATTGCAGCACGCACACCACCCCGGCACCTATAGCCATTGCAATCATCTGGGGTATTGCCTCGGCAGGCTCCTGCAGCACGAAGCTGACCGACTTGCCGACCACCAGCAGCAGCGACACCGACCAAAGGTAAAACGTGATTTTCTGACCGTCGGCCACAACCGCGTGTACCTTCGGCACGGTGAAATACAATGCCCATGCCAACCCCAACGGCAACACTATCATAGGCACCACCTTGATGGCAATAAGCCTGAACTCGGCGATAAACGATATATCGGCCGACGAACCGAACCATACAAACAGCACCGGGGCCAGCACCGCCGTAGTCATATTGCTCACGATTGAGTATGTAGCCACGCGGCCTATGCTGCCGCCGAGCATACCTGTCACCACCGGGGCCGCAGTGGCCGTCGGGCAAAGCACACACACCATGACTGACTGTGCCAACGACAGCCCGAAGGGACGCAGAAGCCAGAATATGCCTATAGTGCCGAAGACCTGCACGGCCAGTAACTGCCATATCATGCGGTCGATACGCAGTTCGCTCGGCCGTACACGGCAAAATGTGATGAGCAGCATGGTGAAAATCAGATAGGGCACACACCACTGCACATGGTTGATGGGTTCGTGGAAAAATGCACCGCAGACCATTGCTATAGGCAGCATCCACGGCTTGAGACGCTGATTAAACGAAGCCAATGACATATCAGAACGGGAATATGACAGGTAGTACGAAAATCATAATCAGCCCCAGCACGAGCTGCAGGGGCGCGCCGACCTTGAGGTAATCGGAGAATACATATTGCCCGGCGGGCATGACCAAGGCATTTGGCGGCGTTGAGAACGGCGAGGCAAAGCACAGGCTTGCGCCAAAGGTGACGGCGAAAAGGAACGGCAGGGGGCTTACGCCGAGCGCGGTGGCACTCTGGAGGGCGATGGGTGCTATGAGCACGGCCGTCGCGGTATTGCTGATAAACAATGTCATCAACGATGTAGTGAAATAAACACCGGCAAGCACCCACAACGGGCCAAGACTACCCAACCCTGCCACAAGCCCGTCGGCAACCATGGCCGAGATGCCCGTTTTCTCGAGGGCAAACGACATAGGCATCATAGCGGCTATCAGCACCACGCTCTCCCAGTTGATTTTGCGGTAGGCATCTTCCACATTGCGGAAACAGCCCGTAAGAATCATCAGCACCGACGCGCCGAGCACGCTGAACACCGGCGGGATGAAGTCGAATATCAGCATTGCAATCATGGCAAGCATAATCGCTGCGGCCACGGGGGCTTTGTAATCGAGCGTCACCTTTGCAGCCTCGGCCAGAGGCTGGCCGAGCACAACCCATGCCTGCGACTCGGCCGACAGGCTGTCGATTGCCTTCCACGAGCCCTGCACAAGCAGCACGTCGCCGGGACGGATTTTGAGCCCGGCAAGGTCAGTCGAGATATATTCGTTTTTGCGGCGCACGGCTATCACATTGACGCCGAAACGCTTGCGTATATTAATATCGGCTATCGTCTTATTAATGATAGGCGAATTGGGTATCAGCACTATCTCGGCAAGACCGATGTCGTAAAACTCCATGGTGTCGCCGGTCTCTACCTCGAGTCCGAATTGACGGGCAAAAGCCTGCACGTCGGCAAGATGGCCTCGCAGATACACCATGTCGCCACCGTTTATGACAGTATCTGGCGTGGCGGCATATTGCTTTATTTGCTTGATGATGCGCCGGTTGGTGTCGCCGCTGCGCACCTCGAGAACGTCGATACCGAAATGCCGGCGCAAATCAAGTTGCGCGATACTGCGGCCGCAGACAGCCGAACCGTCGGGAACTGCCAGGCGGTAGAGGTCGGTCTTAAGTCCATACTCGTCAACCAATTCTGCCAGGCTCTTACTACGCGCTCCATCCTCGCTGGAGGCAGTCCCTTTCGGCGTCAGAAACCACTTGCTCAGCGGTATGAGCAGCAAAGTGCCGGCAGTCACGCATATCAAGCCACCGGGGAGGAAGGTGAAAAACGACAGCGGCTCGTGACCGGCCTCCTCCCACACCTCTGAAATAACGAGGTTGGGCGGAGTACCAATCAAGGTCATCATACCGCCCATACTCGAGGCAAAAGCCAGTGGCATAAGCAACCTCGAGGCCGGCATATTGCTGCCGGCGGCCATGCTCACCACAATCGGCAGCATCAGCGCCACCGTGCCTGTATTGCTGACAAAGGCCCCGATAAGCGCCGTCGCGCCCATGACAAGCAAAAAAAGCCTGACAGGGCTACCGCCGCCGAGAGCAAGCATCTTGGCTCCTATAATCTTGGCAAGACCTGTATTGAATATTGCACCTCCGACCACGAAGAGGCCAATCATCATAATCACTATCGGATTCGAAAACCCCGACAGGGCCTCGCCGGTATTTAGCACGCCGCCAAAAGCAAGAACCAACAATGCGATGAGGGCAACAAGGTCAGAGCGAAGGCGTCCCCACACAAAAAAGACGGCGGCAAACGCCAAGGTAGTGATAGTAAGTATCATCTTGTCAGTCGTTAAAATTCCGTGGGCAAAAACCCGGGGAGAAAAAAGCCCCTTGAAAACTTATGCAAAGTTAAGCATAAATGAGTGAAAAACAAAACAGGGCGTCATCTCACGATGACGCCCTGCCGCGTTTTAATTAACTTAAAACAATTACATAACTAACATAAAACACATTTTCCTTTGTTCTGATAGACAAAGCTTCTGAGCCGGCCAGTGCCGGCTTAGAAAGCTTCACTGAAAAAAATTTAGAAAGTTACATTAAGTACTAACAATCTATACTAACCCTAAAACTGAAAAATAATCGTGTATCTTTCTTCCGGGTACAAAATTAGTATATATGTTCGACAAATGTTGGGAGATACAGAGCCAATATAAATAAAAATACCAGCATAAATACGCTATGTATCTGATTTTAAAAATATTACCGTCACGGCAAAAACAACAAATATAAAAATAGATAATGACTATATTTTGTCCCCGCCATGACTCAAAGCATAGGCAGAGCCACACTCCGAGTATTTTCGGCACAAATATAGTTGTTTTATGCCTGATTTTTATTACTTTTGTGAAACTTTTTTTTCAGCACAAAATATCATACTTATTAAAATTAACATAATACCACGAGATGAAAATAGCCTTAATTCTACCGGCACTTGCCATCAGCTTCGGACTGCAAGCCGCCGAACAAGTTACATCACCCGACGGGCGACTCGTAGTCGATTTCGACCTCGGCCGGGGCGGCATACCCACCTATAGCGCCACATTCGCCGGCGAACAAATCATCAAGCCCTCGCACATGGGTTTCGTTCTTGCTGACTCTACAAAGCTCGACCGTAATTTCAGCATTGTCAACATTGCCCGTGGCAGCGAGGACGAAACATGGACTCCCGTATGGGGCGAGAACGCAACCATCCGCAACCACTACAACAGCCTGACAGTCGACCTCGCACAGCCACGCCACGGCATAAAGATGAATATCGAGTTCCGTGTCTTTGACGACGGCATGGCATTCCGCTACGTCTTCCCCAAACAAACCCGCGAATACCTTGTCATTGATGCCGAGAAGAGCCAGTTTGCCATGGGCAGCGACGACACCGCATGGTGGCAGCCCGGCGACTACGACACCCAGGAACGCGAATATATAAAATCAAAAATCAGCGAAATACCGGCACATGCCAACGACGATTTCATGCCCAATGCCTCGACGACCATCCTTCCCTCGTCGGTGCAGACTGCACTGATGCTCAAAACACCCTCGGGCAAATATCTCAACATACACGAGGCCGCGCTGATTGACTTCCCGGCCATGCACTTGAGCTTCGACGCCCCCGCGCTGACATTTACCTCGGCCCTGACCCCTGGTATCGATGGTCACATGGCGACAATCAAGACTCCTTTCAGCACCCCCTGGCGCGTGGTAATGGCCGGCGACAAATCGACCGACATACTTGCCACAAACATCATCTATAACCTCAACGACCCCTGCGCTATCGAGGATACATCGTGGATTCACCCGACAAAATTTATGGGCATCTGGTGGAAGATGATTACCGGCGGAGCATCGTGGTCGTACACCGATGCCGAAAATTTCGACCTTGCCACATTCGATTACAGCAAAGCGAAACCCAATGGCCGCCACCTTGCCAACAACGAGGAAGTACGCCGCTACATCGACTTTGCAGCCGACAACGGCATGGACCAACTGCTTGTCGAAGGCTGGAATATCGGCTGGGAAGACTGGTTTGGCAAGGAGAAAGACTACGTGTTCGACTTTACAACCCCCTACCCCGACTTTGATATCAAGGCCCTCAACGACTACGCCCACAGCAAAGGCATCAAACTTATGATGCACCACGAAACCTCGGGCGCAATCGGCAACTACGAGCGCCACATGGACGCCGCCTACGAGCTGATGAACCAGTATGGCTACGATGCCGTCAAGAGCGGCTATGTAGGCAACATACTTCCCAAAGGCAGCTACCACTACGACCAACGCGCCGTGCGCCACTACCTCGACGCCGTAAAACGCGCCGCCGACCACCACATCATGGTCGATGCCCACGAGGCCGTGCGCCCCACCGGCTGGGCACGCACCTACCCCAACCTGATGGCCAACGAGGCCGCCCTCGGACAGGAATACCAGACCATGTCGGTACGCCACTGCACCATACTGCCCTTCACACGCCTACTCGGCGGCCCGATGGACTTTACCCCCGGCATCTTCGAGATGGACCTGAGCAAGACGGCACCCGGCAACACCACGAAGAAGCAGGCCACCATCGCCAACCAGCTCGGCCTCTACCTGACCATGTACTCTCCCCTCCAGATGGCTGCCGACACTCCCGAAAACTACTTCAAGCGCATGGATGCATTCCAGTTCATCAAGGACGTGCCCCTCGACTGGAGCAAGAGTAAGTATATCGATGCCGAACCAGGCGAATTTATAATCGTGGCACGCAAGGACAAGAACAGCGAGAACTGGTATGCCGGCGGCGTAAATGCCGATGTGGCACGTCCGGTCGACCTCGCCCTCGACTTCCTCGAACCCGGGGTTAAATACGAGGCCGTCATATATGCCGACGGCAAGAAGGCCGACGCCATCGACAATCCCCACGACTACAAAATCACACGCCGCAAAGTTACCGCCAAAGACACCATCAAGCTCCGCATGGCACGCGGCGGCGGCTTCGCAATACAGTTCGTAAAACTATAAATCCTCGCCCAAAAATTCAGACAAATTTTTTCGCAGTGCCGCTACACAAAAACGGCACTGCGATTTTTGTTGCTCAAATACCAAGCTTCTGCCCAATATTCACCTACTAAATTCAACAAATTTGAATCTAATATATTATTACATGTTTTTTTTGTGTACCTTTGTGCGATGAAAAAAACTAAATATAATATAGCCGTTGCAGGCACCGGCTACGTGGGCATGTCGATTGCGACCCTGCTGTCGCAGCACAACCACGTGACCGCAGTCGATATCGTACCCGAAAAAGTCGACTGCATCAACCGCCGCATCTCGCCAATTCAAGACGAGTATATCGAAAAATACCTCGCCGAAAAAGACCTCGACCTCACCGCCACCACCGACGGAGCCACGGCATACCGCGATGCCGATTTCGTAGTCATCGCCGCCCCCACCAACTACGACCCCATACGCAACTATTTCGATACCAGCCACGTAGAAGAGGTCATCGACCTCGTGCTCGAGGTCAATCCCGATGCCGTGATGGTCATAAAGTCGACCATTCCCGTCGGGTATTGCAAGTCGCTCTATGCCCGCTACTCTGCGCTGTTCAAACAACGCAAATGGGATGCCTCGCGTAAATTCCGGCTGCTCTTTTCGCCCGAGTTCCTACGTGAGAGCCGCGCCCTCTACGACAATCTCTATCCCTCGCGCATCATCGTAGGCTATCCAAAGGCTTCGAGCGACGGAAATGCCAAAGATACCGCCGTGATGGCCGTCGCCGGCAACCACATGCGCGAAGCCGCCGAGACATTCGCCTCGCTCCTGCAGCAGGGCGCAATTGAAAGCGACATCCCCACCCTCTTCATGGGTCTCACCGAAGCCGAGGCCGTGAAATTATTTGCCAACACATATCTCGCCCTGCGTGTCAGCTTCTTTAACGAACTCGACACATACGCCGAACTCAAGGGCCTGAACACCCAGGCAATAATCACAGGCGTGGGTCTCGACCCACGCATCGGCACGCACTACAACAATCCCTCGTTCGGCTACGGCGGCTACTGCCTGCCAAAGGATACCAAGCAACTGCTTGCCAACTATGCCGACGTGCCCCAGAACATGATGAGTGCCATTGTCGAGAGCAACCGCACACGCAAAGACTTCATCGCCGACCAGGTACTCCGCAAAGCCGGCTACTACACCGGGTCGAGCGAATGGGATGCCGGGCGCGAAAAAGAAACCGTTATCGGCGTCTACCGCCTTACCATGAAGTCGAACTCCGACAACTTCCGTCACTCGTCAATCCAGGGCGTTATGAAACGCATCAAGGCCAAAGGAGCCACCGTCATCATCTACGAGCCCACTCTCGACGACGGTGCCACATTCTTCGGCAGCCTCGTCGTAAACGACCTCGACAAATTCAAAGCCATGTCGCACGCCATCATCGCCAACCGCTACGACGAAAACCTCGACGACGTGACCGAAAAGGTTTATACACGTGACATATTCAAACGCGACTGACCATGAGAATCCTGATTACTGGTGCCGCTGGATTTATCGGTGCCAACCTCGCCTTGAAACTACTCCACAACCTACCGGGTATCGAAATCGTAGGCATCGACAACCTCAACGACTACTACGACCCAAACATCAAACAATATCGTCTTGACGAGATTGACAAAGCTGCAAAAAAAAGTAAGGGCTCTTCATGGAAATTCATCAAAGGCAACATAGCTGACAAAGAATTGGTTTTCAAAGTCTTCAATGAGTTCAAACCCGAGATTGTAGTTAATCTTGCAGCACAGGCAGGTGTAAGATACTCTATCATAAATCCCGATGCATATATTGAAACCAACATCATAGGCTTTTACAATATCCTCGAAGCATGCCGTCATACCTACGACAACGGAGCATCTGGGGTGCAACATCTTGTGTATGCCTCCAGTTCATCGGTCTATGGTTCCAACAGCAAAATTCCATACTCAACCGACGATAAGGTAGATAATCCCGTATCGCTATATGCCGCAACCAAGAAAAGCAACGAACTTCTTGCCCATGCATATAGTAAGCTCTACGATATACCGTCGACCGGGCTGCGCTTCTTTACCGTATACGGCCCCGCCGGTCGCCCCGACATGGCTTATTTTGGTTTTACCGACAAGCTCTTGCGTGGCGAAAATATCAAAATATTCAACTACGGCAATTGCCGCCGAGATTTCACCTATATCGACGACATAACCGAAGGCGTGCTTCGAGTTATGGCTCATGCACCCGAGCGTAAAACGGGCAACGACGGTCTGCCCTTGGCACCGTACGCCGTCTACAACATAGGTAACAACCAGCCCGAAAACCTTCTCGATTTTGTAAAAATGCTTCAAGAGGAGCTTGTTGCAGCCGGTGTCCTTCCTTCTGACTACGATTTCGACGCACACAAAGAACTGGTGGCAATGCAACCAGGCGACGTTTCGGTAACTTACGCCGATACATCGGCCTTTGAGCGTGATTTCGGGTTCAAGCCATCGACCCCTCTGCGCACTGGTCTGAGAAATTTTGCACAGTGGTACAAAAACTTTTACCTTGAAAAATGAAAATCGCAATTGTCAACTATAGATATTTCATCGAAGGTGGCCCAGAACGCTACCTGTTCAATATCATAGAAATACTCCAGGCCCATGGCCACGAAGTGGTGCCATTCAGTATCAAAAACTCACGAAACAAGACCACGCCATACGAGAAATATTTCCTCGAATCAGTTGACGACGAAGTACGCTATGACAAATCGACCAAATCACCGGCCAAGATTATCAAGTCGTTTAGCCGCATGTTCTACTCGCTCGAGGCCAAACGCAAATTTCGCCGCTTTCTCGAAGACACACGGCCCGACATCATCTATATAATCCACTGGCACAACAAGATATCTCCGAGCATCCTCGATGTCGCCAACAGCATGGGTATCAAGGTCGTGCACCGCCTTAGTGACTTCCAATATGTGTGTCCCAACGCCCTACTTTATACCAATGGACATATATGCGAACAATGTATCGAGGGGCACTCGTCGTTGTGTGTAAGCCAGAAATGCGTGTTAGGGTCAAGAGTCTTGTCAGGTGTGAAACTCGCCGCCATGAAATTCCACAACCTCATAGGTGTCAAAAAAAAGATTTCGGCCTTTGTCGTGCCTTCGAGTTTCACTATTTCACGCCTGATAAAAGGTGGTATGGAAGCGAACAAGATGCACCATATCCCAACATTTTTCAACATCAAGGAAAACAATCCCGACGTAGAGTACGGCGACTATTTCCTTTTTTTAGGGCGACTTACGCCTCAAAAGGGTCTCGAAACGCTTGTCAAGGCTTTTAGCGGAACCAACTACAAACTGAAAATTGCAGGAGCTGCTCCGAATGACGGTTTTGACAAAAAATTGATGCAATCACTTGAAGGAGTGGAGCATAATATTGAATTCTTAGGCCACAAAGATTTCGACGGTCTACGTCCATTATTGCGCCAGTGCCGTGCAACAATAGTGCCTTCTGAGTGGTACGACAACTTCCCCAACGTCATCCTCGAAAGTTTCGGCTATAAGAAGGCCGTCATAGCCAGCGACTGTGGGTCGCTGCCCGAGGCCGTTGTCGACGGCGTGACAGGCCTGACGTTCAAAACTGCCGACCCGGCCGACCTTCGCACAAAAGTAGCCATGCTGGCCGACGACGAGGCCCTGGCCCGGAAGCTGGGAGAAAACGCCTGGCAGCGCGTCAACACCGACTACTCGCCCGAGACGCACTACCGCAAGCTGATGCAACTCTTCAAGAGCCTGCTAAACTGATTTTGCCATTCGAGCAAAAATCACTATTTTTGCCTTATGATGAATGACGTGATAAAACTGCTGCCCGACTCGGTGGCAAACCAGATAGCCGCCGGCGAGGTAATACAGCGCCCAGCCTCGGTGATAAAGGAGCTTGTCGAAAATGCCGTCGACGCAGGCGCCACCGAAATTACCATAATACTGAAAGACGCCGGCCGCACACTCATACAGGTTGTCGACAACGGTTGCGGCATGTCGCCGACCGACGCGCGCATGGCCTTCGAGCGCCATGCCACGAGCAAGATTTCGTCGGCCGCCGACCTTTATTCCCTCCACACCATGGGCTTCCGTGGCGAGGCACTGCCGTCAATCGCCGCCGTGGCGCAAATCGACCTCCGTACAATGCGAAAGGACGAGACCATCGGCACGCGCCTGCTCATCTCCGAGTCGAAATTCGAAAGCCAGGAGCCGGCATCGTGTGTGCCCGGTACCAACATGATGGTAAAAAACATATTTTTCCACATGCCGGCCAGGCGCAAGTTCCTCAAAAAAGACAGCGTTGAGCTAAACCATATCCTTCGCGAGTTCGAACGCCTCGCCCTGGTAAACACCGGCATAGATTTCACGCTAATCCACAACGACGTTACCCTGCACCAGTTTCTCCACGGCAGCCTCAAGCAGCGCGTAGCCGACCTCTTCGGCAAGAACATGGAGAGTTCGCTGGCCCACATATCGACCGAGACCTCGCTGGTGCGCATCGAGGGCTTCATCGGCCTGCCACGCTCGGCCAAGAAACGCGGCTATCAGCAATTCCTGTTCGTCAACGGGCGTTTCATGCGCCACCTCTTTTTCCACAAGGCCGTGCTGTCGTGCTACGAGCAACTGATTGCCCCCGACTCGCAACCGTCATATTTCATCAACTTCACCGTCGACCCATCGACGATTGACGTAAACATACACCCCCAGAAATACGAAATCAAGTTCGAGCACGAACAGGCAATATGGCAAATCCTTGTCGCAGCCATCCGCGAGACCCTCGGCAAGACACAGGCCGCCGGGGCCCTCGACTTCGACAGCGACAGCCCCGACATACCCCTCTTCAATCCCGACAGCGGTATCGACACCCCCTCGACAAACTTCGATGACGGCTACAACCCCTTCAACACAGAGTCGAAACCGGCATCGACACCCGGATATGGCTCACGCCGCTTCGATGCCGACCACAGCGACCGCGTGCCCGACGACTGGGAGAAGCTCTACGAGAGTTTCAACCGCCGCCGCGACGATGCCTTTGCCACTGTCGAGGTGCCCGAGGAAACAGACGACAGCATCTTCGCCCCCGACGAAATAGAGAAAGAAGCCGCCACATGCTTCCAGCTACAGGGCCGCTACATAGTGGCCGCGTCGCCAAACGGCATCATGCTCATAGCCCAGCACAGGGCGCACGTCCGCATACTATTCGAGAGATATATGGCCCAGCTTGCCCAAGGCGACATACCTTCGCAGCAAGTGCTCTTCGCCGAAGACTTCGAACTATCGCCGGCACAGAATGCCACACTCCTGGCCAACATGCAGCACTTCACCGACCTCGGCTTCGCTCTGAGCGACAACGGCAAGCTTCGTTGGAGCGTGACGGCCATCCCGGCCCCGCTGTCGGGGGTAAGCCCTGTCGAGGCTATCCTGACAGTACTCGACCGCCTCGCCCAGGAAGGCGACTCCGACCCGGCGGCATTCAAGGCACCGCTGGCACTCGCAATGGCGCGTGCCGAGGCCGTGAAGTCGCACCAGCCACTGTCGCAGGTCGACATGGATGCCATCATTGCCGACCTGTTCCGCTGTAGCGAACCCGACTATACCCCCGACGGGCTACCCGTGCTGTCGCTCATATCAAACGACGAGATTTCTACACGCTTCGAAATCTGACACCATGCGCCCGATATTGCTGCTGATGCTCCTGCTCATGGCCTTGCCGTCGACTGCAATCGACAGCGACAAGGTCGATGCCGCATTGCGCGACCTCGACCAGTCCCTGTCAAAACGGCAACTGTACTGTTCTAAGCGGCAGCACTATATCGACAGCCTCACCGCGCTCTACAATGCCGACAGCGACCGTCAGGAACTGCTCATGCAAATCGGCCGGGCCTACACCGGCTTCGACAACGACTCGGCCCTGACTTATTTCCGACGAGGCACACAGCTACCATCACCGCAAAATCTGCCTTACAAATGGGAGCTGGCATCGCTGCTACCATTAGGAGGCTTCTTCGAAACGGCTGTCTCGACCTTCGATTCGATTGACGTAAGCACCGTGCCAGACTCTTTATTAGCATCATACTACGACGCAGGACGACAGATGCACAGCTACATAGCGGCCTTCTTCAGGTCGTACCCCGACGTGTCGCGTCCTCACGAACAGGCGGCCCTCGACATGCAGGCCCGACTCTTGCTCACATTGCCCAAGGACAGCCCCGAATACCGCTTCAACGAAGCCGAGTACCACTTCCTGAATGGCCGCACCGAACTTGCGCGCGTCCTCTTGGGCGAAGTACTCGAAAGCTCACGCCCCCACGACAAATTGCGGGCACGCGCCGCGCACCACCTGTCGTCAATAGCGAAAAACGACTCCGACACCGAGGCATACACCTACTATCTGGCAGTGTCAGCAAATGCCGACGTGATGTCGGCTACGCGCGAGGTAGCCTCGCTACAGGAACTCGGCACCACCGTCTACGCCGCCGGCGACATAGCAAGGGCCCACACATACCTGTCGTCGGCCCTCGAAAATGCGGTAGAATGCGGTGCGCCCCTGCGAATGATAGAGACCTCGCGTTCGCTGCCTATCATCGAGAGGGCACACAGTGCCAACCTCGCAGCAAACAGGCGCACTATCTATTATATTATAGGTGCAATGTCGGTGCTGATGCTTGTGCTTATAACCGTGCTGCTCGTCCTTCGCCACGAGATGCACCGCATGGCCGCGCTGCAAGAGAACCTGCGCACCGCAAACACCGCCAAGGAAGTATATATCAGCCAGTTCTTGCAGCTTTGCTCGATATATATGGACAAGCTCAACCAGTTCTGCAAAATCGCCACGCGCAAACTCGCCGCCGGACAGGCCGACGAACTATACCGCATGACCCGTTCCGGCAAATTTGTCGAGGAGCAGAGCCGCGACTTCTACGAGGTTTTCGACAACGCCTTCCTGCACATCTACCCCGGCTTCGTGAGCCAGGTCAACGCTCTGCTGCGCCCCGACGCGCAGATTACCCTTGCCGCCGGCGAGATGCTCAACACCGACCTGCGCATCCTCGCCTTCATGCGCCTCGGCATCGAAGAAAGCGCGCGCATAGCCCAAATCCTCAACTACTCGCTCAACACCATCTATTCATACCGTAACCGCCTCAAGGCCCGCGCCATAAACCGCGACACATTCGAGGACGACATAATGAAAATCGACTCCATAGGCTAATCCGAGCACTAATAGTCACAATTATTTGGCAAAATTAGCCTTATTACGTAATTTTGCATTACGATGGTAAAAAAGTGTAATTCAAGTTTCGCAAGTATGCAACTTGCTCACTGTTAGTAGCCTTTTGGTTATAGGTTATGGTTTGATAAATGCAAATAACAATATTATTAGTGTTCACAATAAGCTGTCTAAGGCTAACCACTAAACGATAAACTATTAACAGTGAGCAAGTCTAAGACTTGCGAAACTTAAGAAGTGTAAGATTTCGCTATGTCTATAATAAAATCAGTAAAAATCATCCTGACAATAGCCATATTGCTAAGCTTGTGCAAATGCGGAGGCAGACAGCCGTACGACGTAGTAGACAGTAGGCAGGAACTACCCACCGACACCCTCATTTCACGTGGCTCTGCAATGATTCGCACCGGGCAGCCCGACAGCGCGATAATGTGCTATACAATTGTGACCGAGCGATATGAAAACGGTTATGAATACGACAAGGCCGTGAGCCCGCAGCAGGCCGTAAACGCTTACACCAATCTCGGTTTTATCTTTAGCAACCAGACACTTGACTACCACCGGGCCTACGACTATACCCTGCGAGCCCTCCAAATATGCCAACAAGACAGCCATGCCGACACCCTGCAACATTTATTGCCCTATATCTACCTCAACCTTGGCGTAATCAACGGGGCCTACGCCGACTCGCGGCTCAACACAGACACGCTTGGCTCGGAATGTGAGGCTAATATCGAAAAAGCTTTCTATGCATCGCGAGAGGTAAAAGAGTGGCGCCCCTTCCTTATTTCATATTACAATCTTTCCGACATACTGCTGCAAGCCGAAGACACAGTGAAACTGCGACAGGTCACCAAAGTCTTCCGGTATACAGATATTCCCGAACTTGCCACGCCCCTCCTTGATTATTGCCGAAATCTTGAAAAGATTGTCACATTATGGCTCGACGGTGATTATGCCTCGGTAATCCATCATGCAAAAATCATGGAGAATAATCTTGCTACCAGCGAACCTTCGGCCGAAAATTTCCGCTATATGGCCCGCTATATGGGCATCCGCGCTATCGAAAGCATGGGCGACACCATCATGGCCGACTCGCTTCTGAACAGTCTTGCCACCGATATCGATGCTTCGCCTTACGACAACGCAAAACTGTGGGTTTTCAAAATAATGGTGCATCGTTTCGAAAACCGCGACCCCGAAACGAGCCGGCAATGGCAATTGAAATATTATATCACGCACGAACATATCGACAGCGAGGCATCCCTTACGAGCACAGACAACATCAGCTTTATCAGCGAGATGCGCGACATACGCGCATCAATGAAAGCCGACCGGGAGTCGGCCCGACGTGCCAGGACCATGCTGCTTTTCGTCGTACTTGTCGCAGTCTTCATCATTGCCTCACTCTTGGCCTTCATATTATGGCAACGCCGCGTAAATCATTACCGGCGCACAATCGTCAACAAGCAACTGGCAATCATCGGGGCCGACAAAGACGAAGTTTCCATTGACGACATCGCACCCGACGATGACAGTTGCCCCAAACATGACACCCCTTATACTACCGATACCGACAGCGGCGTTCTTTCCCAACTCCAGGAAAGAATCAAAAATGTCCTCGGCGACATTTCAGTAGTCTGCCGCCCCGACTTCTCCCTGACCACGCTATGCGAGATAGTCGAGTCAAATACGACTTATGTCTCAAAGGCTATCCGGCTGGCCTATGGCAAACCTTTCAGCGTTATCGTAAATGAAATCCGCGTAGCCGAAGCCTGTCGACGCTTTGCCGACCCCGATGCCGAAAAATATACCGTCGAGGCCGTCGGCCAAGAACTCGGGTTTAGGTCGAGAAGCAATTTTACAGCAGTATTCAAAAAAATCACCGGGCTGTCGCCTTCTGAATTTAAAAAATTCGCCAAGTAAGGCAAACGCATTTCATATCGCGTTCTTCTACGTTTTTGTTCTATTTTCGCCGCACTACTTCGTGCTAATTTTACAATTTGGCACCTCTGGCACCCGCCATCATTGTCACATGTGATAGTATTTGCCTATTTTTGCCGACAAAATAAACAAAAATAGAGTATATTATGAGAAAAATTCTACTATCTCTTTTCTTAACCGTGCTACCCGGCGTTGCCATGGCTGCATGGAACGAAGACAGCGAGTCTTTCCCTGTAAGCAATTATGGCGAGTTACGCCCCGAGAACCTTCGGGCCGCACAATCGAGCCAGGGAAATAATTTCGTATGCTGGACTCGGCAAGACGATGCAAAAGAACATACCGACTTATACCTCCAGATTGTCGGCGCCGAGGGCAACCTCGTCCTTCCCGAAACCGGAAAAAGAATCAACAAAGCCGACGGCCCCTCTTATGTCTCGTCAGGCGTTGCAGTTGTTACCACCACTACAGGCAATGCCCTTATGATATTCGGCGACGGGCGTGCCACAGCCGAGACCTTTACCGTCCTTCCATACGTCTACGCCGTCAACGCTGCCGGTGAATTAGTAGGCAATACCGACGGCACGGCCATTGCGGCCGCAGACCTTGCCTCGGCCAACAACTACAACCTTTATGACATCGCCGGACATTATTATGCCCGTTACGATGCCAACGACCCCGGCACATACAATGCATTCTCGTATATAATGGCCCTCGACGATACCGGTAATACCTTGTGGCAGGCACCGGTAAAGCTTGCCGGCGGCAGTGCCGAGCTGGTTGCTACCGAGGGTGGTTTTATTGCCGTTACCAAGAATTCAAATGTGCTATCGGCCATGAAATATGACTACAATGGCACCAAAGCGTGGGAAAACGAGACCGTTATTCACTCAAAGGTTTCCATGTGGGGCGCAATTCCGGCCTACGCCGACGGCAACGGCGGTGTCCTGGTAGCATACGAATTTACCGACGAGGACTGGAATTCTCATTACCCTCTCGCCCGTGTGGCTGCCGACGGCACACTCACCGCAGAGCTTCTCAAATCTGTATCGCCCGAAGAGGGTTGGAACGTTAGCAGCTCCAAGGTATTCCCCTTGGAAGAAGGCAAATTTATGGTTCTCAGCGTTATCCGCAACGGCTATACCGGCAACTTCTTCCTCAAATGCAATACCTATGCCGCCGACGGCACTCCTGTCTCGTCCGAAGGCGCCCTTAATATCTGCGACACCTCTATCGCACCAAAAATCACAAGTACATTCCTTGCCCCGGACGGAAATGTAGTCCTTGTCTACGAGCAGCCTGTCGACTACACCACCACAAAGCTGATGTCTACCGCTGTCACACCTGCCATGACAAAGGCTTGGGACCTTCTACTCACCGACAACCCGGGCATTTCGCAGTTCTGCGTAACCCACGAAGGCCTGTATTTCGTCACTTTCTTTGTCGAGGCCCCCGATACGACAGTAGGAGTTCGCGGACTGCGCGCTACTACAAAGGGCTCTTTCGAGCTCTCGCCCTACAATCTCGACATAAAGCTTACCGAGGCCGGCACGCTCGAATCGAAACTACCGGCATCGCTCGAAGGCATGACTTCGATGAGGATTTCCGGCCCGCTCAATGGTACCGATGTCAAAGTCATTCGCGACAAAGTCGCTCTCAAAGAGGAGCCTCTGCAAGGTACCACCGGCTATATCACCGATTTTAACTTTAAAAACGCCACATTTGTAGAGGGCGGCGACTCTTACTACTCTTATTACGACATGGACGTTTGGGAAGATGTAGAGGTCAAGACTGAAAACGATGTTTTCCCGGCCTTCTTCTTCAGCAGCTACGGGCTCAAGAGCATCGTCTTACCCGAGAACATAAAATCCATCGGCAAGTCAGCCCTTTACGACTGCGCCGATGTCGACGAAATCAACATTCCGGCAGGTGTAGAGAGTATCGGGAGCGAAGCTTTTGCCGGTACGGCAATCACCGAAATCGCCCTGCCCGACGGACTCAAGACACTCGGAGCCTACATGCTCTACAGCACCAACCTCGCCGCCCTCACACTGCCCGAGGGTATCACCACCATACCCGAAGGCTTCGTCCAGGCCACATTCCTAAAAGAAATCGACCTCAACGACCGTGTTGCCGAAATCGGTCTCAACGCTTTCAAGGACTGTGTGTACCTTGAAGCCGTAAATGGATATGACAATGTTGAGAAAATCAAAAACTATGCCTTCTATAACTGCTACTCTCTCGGCGAGGCTCCTATCTCGGCAAAGACCGCATCAATCGGCAACGAGGCTTTCTCTAACTGCCACGCACTGACAAATGTCAATATCCCGGCAGCGACAACCTATATCGGCTCGAGGGCTTTCACAAACAGCAGCGAATTAGGCTCTATAAATGTCGCTAAGGAAAACACCGAATACGCTTCGGCCGACGCCATACTCTACAACAAAGACATGACTACCCTGATATGCTGCCCGTCAGGACGTACCGACGACGTTGTCGTGCCCGAGGGCGTTACCACCATTGGTCGCAATGCTTTCGAGGCTTGCGCCAAGCTTTACGCCATCGAGTTACCGGCTTCTACCACATCGGTCGGCAACCAGGCTTTCAAATTATGCACGAGCCTTGAGTCACTGACGTGTATGGCCGTGGTTCCTCCGACTGTCGAGTGGAATGACCCATTCTTCGGCATAGATGTCGAGACTTGCAAGCTGATTGTGCCCGAGCAGTCCGTTGCAGCATATTCCGAGGCTGACGGTTGGAAGAAGTTTACCAACAATATCATGTCATCAATCGAAACTGTCGATGCCGCCGGTTCGGATGCCGCAACTTGCCGTTGGATTGGTCTTGACGGCACAGTCTACAACCACCGACCCTCGAATGGTATTTACATCGAGTCCACGTCCGGCAGGGCACCGCGCAAAGTCATACTTCGCAGCGCCAACGAACTTAGATAAGACTTCCATAAAATAGAGAGATAGATAATAACTTGGCCGAAGTCGGCTCGGGGAAAAAGGCCTTAGGCCCTCCCCGGGCCGGCTTTTTATGCCTCCCATCCCGGCTAACCAAAAGCAAGCGTAACAGCCACCACAAGAGCATATAGCCACATTAAACATATTTCTTGTGAATATTTTCCAATAATTATCAACATATACAAATATTTTGCTTATATTTGCATCATATTCTATTTCCAGGCAAATCATCAACCCACAAACCTCAGATATATGTCTAAATTCTTAAAATCATTTCCAACCATAAAAAATATAAATAGAACTATCTATGTAATCATCATCATTTTATGCATGCTCGTTATCACATCATGCGACGACAATCCAGAAGAAGACAGGGACGAGCTGGTATTCATCGAAGTTGACATTGAAGGGATAGATGATTATACAGTCGAAAAAGAACGGTTCAGATATACGTGCTTCATACCCTCTGAAGGTGCCGACTTCGTCGTGAATGGTTGCGACTTCTCCTGCATAACGCTAACGCAAAACCAGTTTTGCGAAATAAGCTATAAATACAAATACGCAGTCCCTAAAGACCTCAAAAATTACAACTTTTACGGCGAATGGTCTTCGGTTGTTTATGAGTCATTAACACCATACAAATACCGAGTCCATGTAGAGCCAAACGAAACGGGGCTATCACGAAGTTTTCGAATCGAAATGAATCACTATCCCTGTATGGCAGATATTGTAATAATCCAGTCCTGATTAACTGATTATCCCGGTTCTACTTGGTCTCTCTGCCCCTGTTTTTGAATGATTTGTCGCGGTGGGTGGGGTTGCGCTGTGGTTTTTGAAAGAAATATACACCTCGGTCTCGCGTTTTTTGGCTATCTTTGCACTCGTATTCATCTAAACACCCCATGAAAAATCTTATCACGTTTCTTTTAGGGTTCGGCCTGCTCACGGCCAACGCAGCCCCGAAAATTCCTGACTGGGAGAATGCCGAGGTGACAAACCGCAACCGTATGCCTATGACGGCGACGTTCACCACGCCCCAGACCATGACGAAATCACTCAACGGCACATGGAGTTTCCGTCACCTCAACCGCCCCGACGCTGCCGGAGTCAACGAAGCCTTCTACGCCCCCGGCTTCAATACTGCCGGCTGGGGCACAATCGAGGTCCCCGGCCTGTGGGAGCTGCAGGGCTACGGCGACCCGCTCTATGTCAACACCGGCTACCAGTGGCGCGGGCTATGGGAAAACAATCCTCCCCACGTGCCCTACGACCGCAACGGCGTGGGCCAATATGTAACCACCGTCGACATACCCAAGGACTTCTTGACGGGCAAACGCCGCGCCACGCTCGACATCGGCGCAGCCTCGTCGAACGTTAAAGTATGGGTCAACGGCAAGGAAGTCGGATACTCCGAAGACTCCAAACTCGCCGCCGGCTTCGACATAACCAAATACCTCAAGCCGGGCGAAAATACCATCGCCATGCAGATTGTGCGCTGGTGCGACGGCACATATCTCGAAGACCAGGACTTCTGGCGCTTCACCGGCATAGCACGCGACGGCGTAAGCATCAACTCGCGCCCGGCAAACCGCATCGAGAACTTCAATATCTACGCCCCCATGAGCGGCGACGGCAGCGTCGACGTGACCGTCACCCCCGGCGTCAAGACCGTAGAAGCCACCGTGACCTACGACGGTAAGGAAGTCTACACCGGCAAGTCGGCCGTCAAGAACGGCAAGGCAACCCTGCCTATAAAAGTAGCCAATCCCAAGCTATGGTCGGCCGAGACTCCCAACCTCTACGACCTCAAGCTCACAGCCCTCGATGCCAAAGGCCAGGTGGCCGAGTCGACCGACACACGCATCGGTTTCCGCACAGTCGAAATTGCCAAGGGCAATGTGTTGGTCAACGGCAAGCCCGTGCTATTCAAGGGCGTAGACCGCCACGAGCTAAGCCCCTACGGCGGCTATAACGTGACTCGCGACGAGATGATTAACGATATCCGCGAAATGAAACGCCTCAATGTCAATGCCGTGCGCACAAGCCACTACCCCAACGACCCGCAGTGGTACGAGCTTTGTGACCTCTATGGCATCTACGTGATTGACGAGGCCAACGTCGAGGGCCACGGCATGGGCTACGGCGACCGCGCGGTTGCAAAAGACCCGCAATTCAACAAGGCAATCAAGGAACGCGCACGCCGCATGGTAGAGCGCGACCGCAACCACCCCTCTATTATAATGTGGAGCCTCGGCAACGAGTCGGGCATGGGCCAGAACTTCCTCGACTCTTACGCCATGGTCAAAGAGATGGACACCACACGCCCCGTGCACTACGAACAGGCACACCGTGGCGACGGCAGCGACGTATTCTGCCCCATGTACTATACCATCGACCGCAGCCAGAAATACGGCCAAGAAGCCGAAGAAAAAGCCAAGACCGGCGAATATATGAAACCGCTCATCCAGTGCGAATACGAGCACGCCATGGGCAACTCGACCGGCACTATCGAATCGTACTGGCGCGACATCCGCCGCTACCCTGCCCTCCAGGGCGGCTACATCTGGGACTTCGTCGACCAGGCCCTCTATCAGCCCGTCGACTCACTACCAGGCACCGACCATATCTTCACCTACGGCGGCGACTACAATCCCCTCGACCCGTCGGACTACTCGTTCAACTGCAACGGCATCCTCGCCGCCGACCGCACTTGGCATCCCGGCGCGCACCAGGTGAAGCATACATACCGCAACATCCTCACCACCCTCGACGGCGTCAACCCCGTCAAGGTAAAGGTTTATAACGAAAACTTCTTTACCGACCTCTCGGGCGTGCGCATGTTGTGGACTATCGAGGCCGACGGCAAGGTCGTTCGCGAAGGCACTATCGACAATCTCAACGTTGCGCCCCAGGCAACAGCCGTCATCAACCTCGGCATCGATGCCTCTACCCTGCCCGCCGACGCCGCCGACCTCTACCTCAACGTGGCCTACGAACTCAAAAACAGCACCGCCCTGCTGCCTCGCGGCTACGAAGTGGCATCTGACCAGATGGCTATCCGCGAGACCGCACCCACGATGTACCATGCAGCCATAAGCCCCATGGAGGTTGACGACAATGCCAAGGCTGTCACCTTCGCCGGCACCGTGACCAACGGTCTGCGCACCCTGCCCTGGCAGCTCACCTTCGACAAGGCCACCGGCGCCATAAGCTCATACAAACTCGCCGGCAAGGCACTCATCACCGAGCCGCTGCTGCCCTCGTATGGCCGCGCCTACACCGAAAACGACCTCGGTGCCGGCCTGCAGAGGCGTTGCGCCGAGGCTCAGCACCCCGACCTCACACCCAAGTCGGTAGCTGTCGAAAACGCCGAGGGTTATACCGCCATCAAAGTCGTCTACACCGCCCCCTTCCCCGAAACATCGCTCACCGTCGACTATAAAATCTACGGCGACGGCACGGTGACCGCAACCGAAAACCTCGCCATAACCGGCAAGGTCGAGAAGCCCGACGAACCACGCCTGATGCGCCACGGCATGAAATTTGCCATGCCCGGCCAGTACTCTAACATCAACTTCTATGGTCGCGGCCCCGTCGAGAACTACGTCGACCGCTACCAGTGCGCCCCCGTCGGCCTCTACAGCCAGCATGTCAACGACCAGTACGCCTACAACCAGGCACGCACGCAAGACTCGGGCAGCAAGACAGGCCTCAAATGGCTCACCGTCACCGACCCCTCGGGCGAGGGCCTCGAAATGACCTCTGACATCCGCTTCATCGGCACAGTACTGCCCTTTAGCCAGAACGACCTCGACGTAACCTATGGCGGCCGACAGTACACCACCAACCCCGGCAACCATCCCAACGGTCTGAGCCGTCACTCGCTCGACTTGGTCAAGAAAGCGCACATCAACGACCGCGCCAACGGCACCACCTACGTCAACATCGACTCAGAGCAGATGGGCCTCGGCGGCGAGAACTCATGGGGCGCCCTGGCCGAACGCCACAACCGCATGACCCTCGACCACGACCGCACCTTCACCTTCACCATCCGCCCCGTATTCTAACCCCCACTCCCCACCATACCCTCGTAGAGGCTGCCCCGGCAACCTCTCCGAGGTTTTTAATTGCAGATTATTAGGTTCAAAGAGCCACATGAGTCATACCCCTACAATCTAAAGATTGCCGAAGTTCTTTACAAATCAACCTATCTGGAAAGCTGGGGGGGGGCCAAACGCATAATGGATGCTTGCCGTGAGCAAGGAGTTGAAGACCCCACATGGCGTTGGGACGGCGGCTTTGTAATCGTCACTTTCAAACGACCCACCTACATTCACACCCAAAAGAATAAGATAAATAAAGAAGGCCTAAGTGGAGAAATCACTCAAGAGCCAACCAATCTCCGCTCAACTTCCGCTCAACTTCCGGCCAAGTACCGTTCAAGTTCAGAAGATAATCATGTCTATGAATGAGGGCTATATGGCAATGAGAGTGATTATGGAAAATATGGGACTTTCACATCGCACATCTTTCCGGGAAAACTATTTTAGGCCTGCTTCAGAAGATGATGCTGTTGAACTATTATATCCCGACCAACCCAACCACCCCAAACAAAAATACCGCTTAACAAAGGCTGCAAGGGAATGGAAAAAGAACCACTCCACAAACTAAGCATCATTACTTCTCTAATTTTTCCACTTTCCGTTTGCGAAAGTTGAATAAATTTGTGGGCGGGTGTAACATTTTCGGGGCGGGGGCAGTCTAAGGGATAGAAACCCAAAAACTACGACGATGAAACGACTCCTCACCACCTTCACCCTGGCCATCGTGATGGCCGTAGGCATCTTTGCAGCCAACCCGGTCGACAATATTTTCGACGAGTTCAAGAAATACGACGACGTGACGCATATCAAGATTCCGCGCCTGATGGTCAAGCTCGGGCGCATGTCCTGCGGCCTCGACGACCCCGTTTCGAAGAAAGCAAAATCGGTTGAAATCCTAACCATGTCAGACGCCGGTAAAAACCTCTCCACGAAATTTGCCGACCGCATCGACAGCTACATGCCGCAGATGGACGAAATCGCGCGAGTTCACGACGACGACACCACCGTCCGTATTTTCACAAAAGACCGTGACGGCAACTTCGAGGACATCTACCTGTTTGTCAACGAACCCGACGAGTGCACCTTTATAAAGCTCAGCGGAAAATTCAGCAAAGACGACATAATGCACTTTGCGCAAAAAGAGCTCGACAAACATAAAGACTGACCACCACCAATGACCACCACCGCCTTCAAGACCGCCCTCGACAGCTCGCTCGACCGCATGTACCGCACCGCGCTCTACCTGTGCGGCAACCGCGACGATGCCGCCGACGCCGTGCAGGACGCCTGTATAAGGCTGTGGGAACGCCGCGACCAGCTCGACACTGTGACCAACTTCACCGCATACGCCTCTATGACAGTGCGCAACGTATGCCTCGACAATATCGGCAAACGCAGGGAAACGGCTGAGACCGACAACGACTATGCCGACGATACCGACATCGAGCGCGACCTCGAGACCAAAGACACCGTCGACCTTATAATATCCGCGATGAGCCGCCTGCCTGACAAGCAACGCATCGTAATGACCATGCGCGATATCGACGGCTGCGACTACGACGAAATCATCAACGCGACCGGGCTCAGCGGCACAAACATAAGGGTACTGCTCAGCCGTGCCCGCAACACAATAAGAAAGTTTTTCAACAAATGAGCGACTTTATCAACAACCGAGACACCCTACGCCGACTCCTCGACCTCTATTATAGCGGTGAAATCGACCAAGCCGACGAAGAAACGTTGCGCCAACTGCTACGTGCCCAGGGGCTACCCGAGGAATTCGATGCCGACCGACGGATGTTCGATGCCATGGATGCCGAAATCACCATACCCGGCGAGCTACGTAGTAAAATCGACCGCGACATAAACCGCCGCATCTTCGCATCGCGTGGCCGCAGGTGGCTGTCAGCCGTCGCCGCAGCAATAGCCGTGCTGATTGCCATTGCGCTCCCTCTCGGCTCCGAGCACGAGCAACCGGCCGGCGGCAGCTTTGCAAACCGCACCGACGAACAGGCCGCAATCGAGGCCCTCACCCTATTGGCCACAACCGTGCGCAAAGGTTATGATGCCGTAGACCGCGCCACCGCCGCTACCGACAGCCTGAGGCATAAAGTTGACAAACACATAACAATAAATACAAACGAACAAGTATGAAAAAGTTCATCATCTCACTCATCATCGCCACTATAGCCCTTGCCGCATCGGCCCAGTCAGAATTTTTCAAGGCATGCGAAAAGATACCCGATATAACCACAGTGTATATATCAAAAGCCATGATGTCGCTCATCGGGTCGGTCGACTTAAAGTGTGACGGCGTCGACCTATCAGGCATTGCGTCGAAAGTTGACAATATCGAGATAATCCAGGGCGAGGACAAGGCCGCCAAGCCCCTCGCTGAAAAAGTCCGTTCTCTGATAAAAAGCGGCTACGAAAACCTTATGCGCATCAAAGACGAAGAAGAAATCGTTGCCTTGTATATGAGAAAACTCTCGCCCAAGAAATTCGAATACGTCCTCACAACCGACGAAGACGACGAATCGACTGTAATAATATTTACCGGCGAACTCACCATCGCCGAAGTCCTTGCCGCCACGGGCCATTAAGCCGTAAATTGAGCCGTAAACTCACAAATTTCACAAACTTATCATCGAAATATTTGGCAGTTAGGCGAGAAATTACTATCTTTGCGGCGCAAAGGGAGCGTGCGCCCGCGCACGTCGTGCCAATGCACACACAATTAACCTCATTATTAACTAATTAAATGAACGAATTACAAAATTCGCCTATCGCAGATTTCGACTGGGAAGCTTACGAGCATGGCGACACCAAAGGTGAGCGTTCGCACGAAGAGCTCGAGCACGCCTACGAAGAATCTCTCAACTCTGTCAAAGACAAAGAAGTAATCGAAGGTACCATCATCGCCCTCAACAAACGTGAGGCTGTGGTTAACATCGACTACAAATCCGACGGCATCATCCCCATGAGCGAGTTCCGCTACAACCCCGACATCAAAGTCGGCGACAAGGTGGAAGTCTTCATCGAGAACCAGGAAGACCGCAAAGGCCAGCTCATCCTTTCGCACAAGAAAGCACGTGCAAGCCGCTCGTGGGAGCGTGTCAACGCCGCCCTCGAAAACAACGAAATCATCAAGGGCTACATCAAATGCCGCACCAAAGGCGGCATGATTGTCGACGTATTCGGCATCGAGGCATTCCTCCCCGGTTCGCAAATCGACGTCAAGCCCATCCGTGACTATGATATCTTCGTTGGCAAGACCATGGAATTCCGTGTCGTTAAAATCAACGAAGAGTTCCGCAACGTCGTTGTATCGCACAAAGCCCTTATCGAGGCCGAGCTCGAGCAGCAGAAACGCGAAATCATCTCGAAACTCGAAAAAGGCCAGGTACTCGAAGGCACCGTCAAGAACATCACTTCTTACGGCGTATTCATCGACCTCGGCGGTGTCGACGGCCTTATCCACATCACCGACCTTTCTTGGGGCCGCGTCAACCACCCAAGCGAAGTCGTTGCCCTCGACCAGAAGCTCAACGTCGTTATCCTTGACTTCGACAACGACAAAAAGCGCATCGCCCTCGGCCTCAAGCAGCTCCACCCCCATCCATGGGATGCCCTCGACCCCAACCTCAAGGTTGGCGACAAGGTCAAAGGCAAAGTTGTCGTCATGGCCGACTACGGCGCATTCCTCGAGGTCGCTCCCGGCGTAGAGGGCCTTATCCACGTAAGCGAAATGTCGTGGAGCCAGCACCTGCGCAGCGCCCAGGAATTCCTCAAAATCGGCGACGAAGTCGAAGCAGTCATCCTTACACTCGACCGCAACGAGCGCAAGATGAGCCTCGGCATCAAGCAGCTTAAGAAAGACCCCTGGGAAGACATCGAGGTTCGCTACCCCATCGGCAGCCGCCACACAGCCAAAGTACGCAACTTCACCAACTTCGGCGTATTCGTTGAAATCGAAGAAGGCGTCGACGGCCTCATCCACATCAGCGACCTCAGCTGGACCAAGAAAATCAAACACCCCAGCGAGTTCACACAGGTTGGTGCCGACATCGAAGTCGAAGTACTCCAAATCGACAAAGACAACCGCCGCCTCAGCCTCGGCCACAAACAGCTCGAAGAGAACCCCTGGGACGTATTTGAGACTATCTTCACCGTTGGCTCTGTACACGAAGGCACCATCATCGAGATGCTCGAGAAGGGCGCAGTCGTTGCCCTCCCCTACGGCGTAGAAGGCTTCGCCACTCCCAAACACCTCGTTAAGGAAGACGGCACTCAGGCCAAAGTTGACGAAAAGCTCAACTTCAAGGTTATCGAGTTCAACAAAGACAGCAAGCGCATCATCCTCTCGCACAGCCGCATCTTCGAAGACGAAGCACGTGCCGAGAAGCAGGCAGAGCGCAAGGCAAAACGCCAGAGCGCACGCAAGGCCGAAGAGCCCGCACCCGCAGCAGCAACACCGCTCGAGCGCACAACCCTCGGCGACATCGACGCCCTCGCTGCCCTCAAAGAGAAACTCTCTAAATAATCATACCACACCCGACCCAAAGCCCGGCGCACCCGCACCGGGCTTTTTTAATTTGACCAAAATCACAATAGGACGTCTCCAACACCTATACTTAGTAGAGTGGCAGCATGCATAAAAATATGAAAATCGCCTTCGATAGTTTAGATTTTTGGAAACTGTCGAAGACAGTTCATTTGCAGAAACCCCAGCTTTACGAAGTTAGCTGGGGTAAATGGCTGAAATAGAACACCAAGGTCGAAGACCTTGCCCACTTAGAAGTGTTTCAGTAGTTACTCGTAAACCCTTCACACACTACAACAAATGTCCGGGCCCAGGACGCGGCAAGCGGCATGTCGCGACCATACGGGATATCGGCCTTAATAAATCAAATCAGCCATTGACACCATTTTGCCACATTAAGCCATTTTAACTTTATCGCACTACTTTTGGGGCTATTTTAACATAATTACAGCTTTACGGCAAAAGTTTATGTTTAGTTAACAAATCTTCAACAAATTTGTAGTAAAAACATTTTTGCAAAAGCAAAATAGTTACTACTTTTGAGCCGCCAAAACTACCGAGCCATCTCGGTGTCTCTTTTTGAGTGCTTTTTGGCAACGCAAATTGGAAATAAATCAAGAATAATAAACCTAACTAAATCATTGTAAAATGAGCGAAACTAAAGCAAAACCGGCAAACGGTAAACTTGGCGTCATGGTCGTAGGCCTCGGTGCAGTTTCTACCACCTTCATGACCGGCGTTTTGATGACTCGCAAAGGTCTTGCCAAACCCGTTGGCTCCATGACTCAGTACGACCGCATCCGTGTGGGCGAAGGCGCTGACAAAAAATACCTCAAATACAACGAAATCGCACCCATCGCTGACCTCAACGACATCGTCTTCGCAGCATGGGATGTCTATCCTGCAAACGCATACGAATCGGCCATGCACGCCGAAGTCCTCAAAGAGAAGGACATCGAGCCCGTGCGCGACGAACTCGAAAAAATCGTGCCCATGCCGGCAGCTTTCGACCACAACTATGCCGCACGCCTTACCGGCGACAACATCATGCACGGCAAAACCCGCTGGGAAATGGTCGAGCAGCTTCGCGAAGACATCCGCAACTTCAAGAAAAACAGCGGTGTTGAGCGAGTAGTAGTTCTCTGGGCAGCTTCTACCGAGGTCTACGTTCCCGTTGACGAGAAATGCCACTACACCCTGGCCGCTCTCGAAGAGGCCATGAAGGCCGACGACAAAGAGCATATCGCCCCCTCGATGTGCTATGCCTACGCAGCCCTCACCGAAGGTGCCCCCTTCATCATGGGTGCCCCCAACACCACCGTCGACATCCCCGCTATGTGGGAACTCGCCGAGAAGACCAAGATGCCCATTGCAGGCAAGGACTTCAAGACCGGCCAGACCCTCGTTAAATCAGGCTTCGCTCCCATCATCGGCACACGCTGCCTCGGCCTCAACGGCTGGTTCTCGACCAACATCCTCGGCAACCGCGACGGCCTCGTGCTCGACGAGCCCGCTAACTTCCGCACAAAAGAAGTTTCGAAGCTTTCGACCCTCGAGTCGATTCTCGTTCCCGAAGCTCAGCCCGACCTCTACGGTGTAAACTGCGGTGGCGAAGGCAACGACCACATGGGTTACTACCACAAAGTACGTATCAACTACTATCCCCCGCGCAACGACAACAAAGAGGGCTGGGACAACATCGATATCTTCGGCTGGATGGGCTACCCCATGCAGATTAAGATTAATTTCCTCTGCCGCGACTCTATCCTCGCCGCTCCCCTCTGCCTCGACCTCGTACTCCTTAGCGACCTCGCTGCCCGCGCCGGCCGCTACGGCATACAGCGCTTCCTGAGCTTCTTCCTCAAGAGCCCTATGCACGACTACACAAAAGACGAAGTGCCCGTAAACCACCTCTTCCAGCAGTACGTGATGCTGAAGAACGCTATCCGCGAAATGGGTGGATACAAAGCCGACGAACTCATCGACTAAACGCACTCCACCTCATAACCACAAGCCACACCGCCGCCGGCGATGTGGCTTTTTTTGTTTTTTATACACGAAAGTAAGCCTTTGATTTTGTGGGTTTGAGGGAATTGTGTAATTTTGCATCTTGAAATTTGCGGCTTCTCAACCTATGCCGCCAAATGGTAAGAAATGGAAATAATCCGTACTGTCAACCGCCTTGCCCAGGTCGTCGACGCTGCCCGTCGCGACGGCAAGACCATAGGCCTGGCGCCCACAATGGGTGCCCTCCACGCTGGCCACAAGTCGCTTGTTGACCGCGCACGTCACGAGAACGATGTCGTGGTTGTCAGCGTGTTTGTCAATCCAACCCAATTCAACAACGCCGACGACCTGCGCACTTATCCGCGCACCGAGGAGGCCGACTGCGCTATGCTCGAGAGCTGCGGCGCCGACTACGCCTTCGTGCCCACGCCCGACGAGGTTTACCCCGAGCCCGACAACCGCGTATTCGACCTCGGCCCCGTGGCCGAAGTGATGGAAGGCGCGATGCGCCCCGGCCACTTCAACGGCGTGGCACAAATCGTGAGCAAGCTATTTGCATGGGCAAAACCCACACGCGCATATTTCGGCGAGAAAGACTTCCAGCAGATTGCGGTAATCCGCCGCATGGTCGAACTCGAAGGTTTCGACCTCGAAATCGTGCCCTGCCCCATCGTGCGCGAAGCCGACGGCCTGGCCCTAAGTTCGCGCAATGTGCGTCTCAGCCCCGAGGCCCGCGCCATCGCTCCGCAAATACACCGCATACTCGCCGACAGCGTCGACCTCAAAAAGCAAGGCTACGAAGCTGACCAAGTAGAGAAACAGACCCTCGACGCCATCAACAACATCGACGGTCTCGAAGCCGAATACTACAGCATCGTCGATGCGCGCACCATGCAGCCCATAAGCCGTTGGGCCGATGCCGGCGACCTCGGTGCCGCCGGCTGTGCCACCGTCTACTGCGGCGGCGTACGACTGATTGACAATATACGATACTGAGATGTTCATACAGGTACTCAAATCGAAAATACACCGCGTCACCGTTACCGAGGCGCGGCTCGACTATATCGGCAGCATCACGATTGACGAAGACCTCCTCGATGCCGCCGGCATACTCCCGGGAGAGCGCGTCTACATTGTCAACAACAACAATGGCGCACGCCTCGACACATACACCATCGCCGGCCCTCGCGGCTCGGGCGTAATATGCCTCAACGGTGCAGCCGCCCGCCTTGTCCAGCCGGGCGACATCGTCATCATCATGTGCTACGCTTCAATGACTCCCGACGAGGCACGCACCTTCAAGCCGACCGTCATTTTCCCCGACACGGCGACCAACAAACTCGTTTAAAGCCTAATACCCCCAACAAAAGCCAATGTTCGAAAAACTTAGCGATAGACTCGAGCGCAGCTTCAAGCTCCTCAAAGGCCAAGGCCGAATCACCGAAATCAACGTAGCCGAAACGCTCAAAGACGTTCGCCGCGCACTCATCGATGCCGACGTCAACTACAAGGTAGCCAAGACTTTCACCGATAATGTAAAGCAGAAGGCCCTTGGCCAGAACGTGATTAACGCCATCGAGCCGGGCCAGTTGATGGTAAAGATTGTACACGACGAACTGGCCACCCTCATGGGTGGTCAGGAAACGCCCCTGCGCATCGAGGGCAAGCCGGCAATCATACTCATGTCGGGCCTCCAGGGCTCGGGTAAGACCACCTTTACCGGCAAACTTGCTAAGAAGCTCAAGAGCGAGAAAGCCATGCGCCCGCTGCTCGTTGCCTGCGACGTCTACCGACCCGCCGCCATCGACCAGCTCAAAGTCCTCGCCGACAGCATTGGCGTTGAGGTATATACCGAAGACGGCGTAAAAGACCCCGTAGCGATTGCCAAGCGCGCCATCGAGCATGCCAAGGCCAACCACAACGACCTGGTGATTGTCGATACCGCCGGCCGACTCGCCGTCGACGAGGAAATGATGGCCGAAATCGAGGCGATTAAGAAAGCCATCAACCCCGGCGAAATCCTCTTCGTGGTCGACGCCATGACCGGCCAGGATGCGGTCAACACCGCCCGCACATTCAACGAGCGCCTCGACTTCGGCGGCGTAGTACTCACCAAGCTCGACGGCGACACACGCGGTGGCGCGGCCCTGTCTATCCGCAGCGTGGTCGACAAGCCCATCAAATTTATTGGCACCGGCGAAAGCCTCGACGGCATCGACATATTCTACCCGGCCCGTATGGCCGACCGTATCCTCGGCATGGGCGATATCGTTTCACTTGTTGAACGCGCACAGCAGCAGTTCGACGAGAAAGAAGCCGAGGAGTTAGCCAAAAAGCTCAAACGCAACCAGTTTACCTTCAACGACTTTCTCAAGCAAATACAGCAAGTCAAGCGCATGGGCAACATCAAGGACCTCGCCGCGATGATACCCGGCATGGGCAAGGCTATCAAGGACATCGATATCGACAACAACGCCTTCAAGGGCATCGAGGCCATCATATCGTCGATGACCCCCTACGAGCGCGAACACCCCGAGGTTATCCGTGGCACACGTGTAGCGCGTATTGCCAAAGGCTCGGGCACTCAGATTCAAGACGTCAGCCGTCTGCTCAAGCAGTTCGACCAAATCCGCAAGATGATGCACACCATGACCAACATGGGCCCCAACCCGGCCGCCATGATGCGTCAGATGCGCCAAATGCGCCGCAAACGCTAAAAATAGAGTCCGATGAGGTGCCCCCGGTGTAACTACGACAATGCCGACATAGCCAAGTTTTGCGCCCACTGCGGCGCGAAACTCGTAGAACGGCATGTCCAACTCTTTCATAAACCCGGCTCGTGGCACGTGGGACTACGCGACGCAGACACTGGGGAAACTATTATCGAGCCAAAGTACTACGAAATCAACGGTTTAGGCACATCAAATGCACCAAAGACACTGACCAATCAAAAAATTTTTATTGCCAGTTGCGACCTGTCTCTAAAAGATGACTCCTCAAAGACCGTTTACGACGATAATGGCAATATCATAATACCCGGAGGCATATTTACTTACATCTGGCATCTTCCATGGCTCTCCATGTTTGTCTGCGTCGCATGGCCTTCTAAACTATACGAAGAATGTGGTTTCTATGCCTACGACGAACAAGGCAACCGCTTGTTTAAATATAAATTCGGTAATATCGGTTGCCCCGAAGAGGGATTTGTAACAGAAGCAATGAATGATGACCGACTATACGGTTATATAGACATTCGCACAGGCAAACCCATATTGGAATTTAAGTGGAAAGAAGCTCTGGGATTCAAAAATGGCTATGCCTTAGTCAAAGACCCACAAACAAAAAAATGGGGCCTAATCAATACACGCGGCGAAGTAGTTGTACCATGTGAGTACTATGACCTTATCATTTTCGATGATGGTGATGCCGAATACAAAAAGCACTGGTATAGCCTCGAAACGCGCGCCACTCTCACCGACTTGCTAAACAAATACAAATAAACACATTATGCAGATAATCGACGGAAAGGCTACGGCCGCACAAATCAAACAGGAAATCGCCGCCGAGGTGGAGCGCCGCCTCGCCAACGGCCTGCACAGGCCCCACCTCGCCGCCATTCTCGTTGGCCACGACGGTGGCAGCGAGACCTATGTTGCCAACAAAGTAAAAGCCTGCGAGGTGTGCGGCTTCAAGTCGACACTCATCCGCCTCGACGAGACAGTGAGCCAGGACGAGCTCCTTGCCCACGTGGCCAAGCTCAACGACGACCCCGACGTAGACGGTTTCATCGTGCAACTGCCCCTGCCGCGCCACATCGACGAGCAGACTGTGATTGAGGCCATCAACCCCGACAAGGACGTCGACGGCTTTCACCCCGTCAACGTAGGGCGCCAGTCGGTAGGCCTGCCCTGCTTCCACTCCGCAACCCCGGCCGGAATAGTAGAGCTGCTCCGCCGCTACGAAATACCCACTCGCGGCAAGCGCGTGGTCATAGTCGGCCGCAGCAATATCGTGGGCAAGCCCCTCGCTGCCATGCTGATGCAGAAAGGCCGGCAGGGCGACGCTACCGTCACCGTCTGCCACAGCGCCACTCCCGACCTTGCCGATGTCACGCGCCAGGCCGACATACTCGTCGCCGCGATGGGCCGTCCGCACTTCATTACCGCCGACATGGTAGCCGACGGCGCCGTCGTTATCGACGTTGGCACAACACGTGTTCCCGACGAGACCCGCAAATCGGGCTTCCGCCTGTGTGGCGATGTCGACTTCGACAACGTGTCGCCCAAGTGCGCCGCCATCACCCCCGTGCCCGGCGGCGTAGGGCCTATGACCATAGTGTCGCTGATGCTCAACACCCTCGAGGCCGCACGTCGTCGCGACTGACATCATGGCCCATCCCTTGCTCCCTCTTTGCGCATCCCTGGCCTCGTTGCTCTTTGCCGGCAGCGAGGCTGACATGCTTTTCGTGGGCGACGCCATGCAACACAAGGCTCAAATCGATGCTGCAAGCAAGGGTAGAGGTGTCTACGACTATTCAGGCTGCTTTGCCGACATCGACTCGATAGTCAGCGCGGCCGACTACGCCGTGGTAAACCTCGAGACACCCGTAGGGCGTCCGCCATATTCCGGCTACCCCTGCTTCAACGCCCCCACCGAATTTGCCGACGCGCTGGCCGGGGCCGGGTTCGACATGATGCTCACGGCCAACAACCATACCCTCGACCACGGTCCCAAGGGCCTCAAGGCCACAATCAAGCACCTCGACAGCATAGGCATCGACCACCTCGGCACTTACGCCGACGACTCGGCCCGCACCAAGGCGTTGCCGAAGATTGTGAATGTCAAAGACTTCAAAATCGGATTTCTCAACTATACCTACGGCACCAACGGCATAGAGCCGCGCCAGGGCGTTGTCGTAGACTATATCGACAAGGAGCGTATGCACCGCGACATCGACGATGCGCGCCTCGCCGGTGCCGAGTTAGTGGCAGTATGCATACACTGGGGCGATGAGTACAAGCTGCTGCCAAACAATACACAGCGACAGCTTGCCGACTACCTCGAGTCGCAAGGCGTAGACCTAATCATCGGCGCACATCCCCACGTAATCCAGCCAATGGAGCTACGCCCCAACCGCTATTTCCCTGACCGCCAGGTATTCCTAATCTATTCGCTTGGCAATTTCGTGTCGAACATGAAGACCGCCGACACTCGCGGGGGCGCCATGGCACACCTCAGAATATACCGCGACGACGAGGGCAAGGCACGCCTCAAAGAGGCATCATACCGCCTGCTGTTCACCATACCGGGCGAGTTCAAGGTCATGGAGGCCGACAGCGTAAAATCGGCCACATGGAAGGGCCGCGCCAAGACATTTGCCGACCGTGCACGCGGCATCTTCGACAAGCACAACGTATCCGTACCCGAATATAAGTGAGCAATGGGCGTATTTCACTTCAAGCATTTCGACATCGACGACCACGGCTGCGGCATGAAAATATGCTCGGACAGCGTGCTGCTTGCCGCCTGGTTCCTGCCACCATATCGCGACGCGCTCACCGTGGCCGACATAGGCACCGGCTCGGGAGTTTTGGCCCTTTTAGCCGCCGACATTATGCCAAAGGCCAAAATTATAGCTATCGAAAAAGATACCGCCGCCGCCGAAGCCGCATCGCGCAACTTCGCTGCCTCGCCATGGGCCGACAGGCTGACCACCATCAAGGCCGATTTTGCCGACTTTGCAGCCGTCCGGACTCACAAATTCGATATTGTAATCAGCAATCCGCCATATTTCACCAACGGCGCACAAGCCACCGATGCGGCCCGTGCCGCAGCAAGGCATCAGGACGCGCTATCGTATGATACCCTGCTTGCTGCCGACATTCTCATGCCCGGAGGCCATATCGGATTGGTTTCTCCAGCCGAGTTTGAGCACGACATCATATACCGAGCCGAATTGAGCCGTCTAAAACTTCGCCGCCTTTGCCACGTGGTCACATCGCCCAGCAAACAGCCCACGCGCCTCTTGTGGGACTTCGCAACCGAGGACGGCCCATTGACCGACACGACCCTCGCCATGCGCGATGCTGATGGCCACTATTTGCCTGACTATCGGCAGATTGTCGAACCATTTTATATGAAACTATGAAACGCACCGACCTCGTCCTATCCCTCGGCCAGCGGCTGCTCTTGTTGCTGTGCTTCTTCCTTATATGCTATATCCTCACCATGGTATGCTCGTATATTCTCGGTGTCGCTCTTGCAGGGCGCGCAGCCACAACCCTGCGTATCAGCGCATTATTACAGGATATACTTGCCTTCATAGTTCCGGCTGTCGGCACTGCCGTGCTCGTCAGCCGACGCCCTGCCGAGCTGCTGTGCATTACCACGCCTCCTCGGCTGACGCTCATACTGCTCGTGGTTGCAATACTTTTCGTCTCAATCCCGGCACAGGAAACCATAATCTACTGGAACTACAACATATCGCTGCCCGAATCGATGGCCGGCCTCGAGCAGACATTTCGCACCCTCGAGAACATGGCCGCCGATACGCTCAAGACCATGATGACCGACACCAGTACCGGGGCCTTGATTCTCAACATATTGATAGTCGGCATCGCTGCCGGTGTCGCCGAGGAACTGCTTTTCCGTGGCTGCTTCCAGCGCCTGCTCGTCACGGGCGGCGTGAACGTACACCTCGCAATATGGCTCGTCGCGATTTGCTTCAGCGCCATGCACATGCAGATTTTCGGCTTCGTACCTCGCATGTTGCTCGGTGCATATTTCGGCTACCTGCTGCTATGGAGCGGTTCGGTATGGGTGCCCGTGACGGCCCACGTGCTCAACAACACCATGTTTGTCGTCACCGCCTGGCACCAGGTACGTCAGGGCGGCATCGACGCCGTCAGCCAGGAGCCCACCCTCTGGGGCTTCCTCCCCACAACCCTCAGCCTCCTCCTCACCGCCGCCACCCTCTACCTCATCTCCCGCACAGCAAAAAGCCAAAAAACAAATGGATAGCAAAAAATTATTTTGCGAATCGGGAAAAAATTCGTACCTTTGCAGCCGATATGCTTGTAGCATACAATAATACGCTTTATTAACTATCAAAATTTCCCAAGAATGCACTTAAGTTCTGAAGAAAAAGCAGAGATCTTCGAGAAATACGGTAAGGGTAAGACTGACACTGGCTCGCCTGAAGCACAGATTGCATTATTCTCGGTTCGTATTGCTCATTTGACTAACCACCTGAAGTCAAATCACAAAGATCATACCACAGAGCGCGCACTTAAAATGCTTGTCGGCAAGCGTCGTCGTCTCCTTGACTACCTCATGCGCAAGGACATCACCCGCTACCGTGCAATCATCGCCAAGAAAGAACTTGGCATCCGCAAGTAATCCGCTCTTGCTTAAAACCCACAGCCCCGGCAACCCCGGGGCTTTTCTTTTGCCATTTTCACAGTTAAGAAGAGACACAAAGACATAAATTCAAAAAGTTACATAAAGAATTTTTAATGGTTCAATCGGCACAAGCCGAAATGTCGGTGCATAATTAAAAATATAAGAGAAGAGGGTTCTCAACGATAGGAGCTTGACTCTCCGAGGCAAGCCATAGGTCAGCCATTACATTTAAGTGCTTGCATATAAATGAAAAGCATTGCCTCGAAAAAGGCTGGTCCCGGAGGGACCAGCTCCTATATTAGCCACAACTTGACCCAACTATATATGCACTGTAGTTTCGGCTTGGGCCGTTCAATCCGAAATTATGGTGCATTAGAAAAAAATGCTCGAAGAGCATTACTTTGCCGTAACCCCGGCCTTACGAAGTTGGGCGGGGTGTGTATATCTCCTCCGGCGATTAGTGTCGAAGACACTTCCCAATCGATATATAAATTTGAAAGACAGGGGGAAAGGCCTTCGACCTTTGTTGTGGTATTTCGCCCACTTCCCCCACCCAACTGCGTAAGGGTGGGGCTTCATAAGGTAACAGTCTTCGACTGTTTTCTCCGTCTGCATTTATAATATTGATGCACCGTAATTTCGGCTTGACCCCATAACCTCAATCTATTCTTTTGTATCTTTTTCCCTTTATGTCCTTATGTTTTTCCGACCCTCAGCCTACTCGCGACCGCCAATCCTGCGACGGCGTCAAAAAAATTTGCCCAAACGAGGTTTTTTTTGTAATTTTGCACGAATTTAGGTTTGTTGTGGCCATGCGGCTGCATACGACCCGTTAAGTTCTTATGGATAAACGCCGTAGCAAACGAATTTCGACCCTTGGCTCGAGGCTGACTTCGATGGTCAGCGTCGCGCTTGTGCTGGTATTGCTCGGCATGGCAGCCGTTATAGGCATCGCCGGCGCGCAGTTGCGGACACAGGTCAAGCGAAATATCGGCTTTGTCGCCATCATGGAAAAGGACTGCTCGGCCGAGCAGGTCAACGCCATGAAGACATGCCTCTTGTCGCAGCCGGCAATAAAGAGCTTCGTATTCTCCTCGGCCGACGAAATCTTGGCCTCAGAAAGCGAATATATGGGGCAGGACATCGCCGCCATAGCCGACGGCAACCCCTACAGCTCGGAATTCGACGTAAAAGTACGCCCGGCCTATGCCTCGGCCGACAGCATCGCGGCCATATCGGCCTTTATCGCCGACATGCCGGGCGTTGCCGAGGTTACGAACGAGAGTGCCGTCATCGAGGGCGTCGATGCCATGGTGCGCCGCACAACCATCGTTTTAGCCGGCCTGGCGATAATATTATTGCTCGTATCTATCGCCCTGATAGGCAACACGGTGAGCCTGTCGGTCTACGGACGCCGCTTTATCATCCACACCATGAAACTTGTCGGCGCCACCCCGGGCTTTATCCGCCGGCCTTTCGTATTGGCCGGGCTACGCGACGGTTTTATAGCCGGCGTAGCCGCCTCGGCGCTAATCGTTGCCCTGCGCTACTACGCCCCGACCCTCGACCCTATGTTCGACGAACTCGTCGGCTGGCCGGCTACGGCATACATCTGCACCGGCATGGTGCTGCTCGGGGCAGCCCTCACCTCACTCACAGCCCTTGTGGCGGCAAACCGCTACCTCAGGGCATCATACGACGAAATGTTTCTAAAGTAACAAAAGATAATGGCAAGCACACAACGCAAAAATCCTGCCGAACAGTTCGAGAAATCCACCACCGGTATGCCCCTCGAGCGCGGCAACTTCATAGCCATGGCGATAGCCGGAGCCATGATAGTGGTCGGCTTCGTACTGATGCTCGGCGGCAGCTCGACTGCCGAGGCTTTTAACCCCGATATTTTCAGCACGCGCCGCATCGTTGTCGGCCCGGCAATAGCATTTTTAGGTTTCGTGGCCATGGGAGCCGCCATCATCATCGACCCACGCCGCCTGCCCTTCGGCAAAAAGAAATAAAGCATGGACATAATCGACGCACTCATACTCGGCATCGTCCAGGGCCTTGCCGAATACCTGCCTATCAGCTCGTCGGGGCACCTCGAAATCTGCCGCGAAGTGCTCGGTCTCGACCTCGGCGGGGCCGAAAGCCTCCAGTTCGACGTGATGCTCCACGTGGCCACCGTGCTCAGTACCATAGTAATCCTGTGGCGCGAGTTCTGGCCGCTGGTAGTATCATTCTTCACATTCCGCCGCGACGACCGCTTCTGGTACGTGTGCAAGATTTTAATCTCGTGCATACCCATCGGCATCGTCGGCGTGTTCTTCAAAGACACTATCGAAACCTTCTTCGGCCAGGAACTCACCCTCGTCGGCACATGCCTGTGCGTGACCGCAGCCCTCTTGGCATTCTCATATTTTTTCCGCACACGTCCGCTCGAAGATGGCCGTCTGACACCACGCTACAATAGCAAAACCGATACCTTTGTAGTTGAGAAAGACTCATTTGGCCGCGTCTACAAGCCTCGCGACATCAGCTATATCGACGCCTTCGTCATCGGTTGCGCCCAGGCCGTGGCCGTCCTGCCGGGCCTCTCGCGTTCGGGCACGACCATCGCCACGGGCATACTCATCGGCGACAAACGCGAACAGGTGGCGCAATTCTCCTTCCTGATGGTCATCATACCCATCCTCGGCGAGGCCCTGCTCGACATCAAAGACATCTTCGGTGTCGAGGCTGTCGACACCGCCGCCGGTGTAGCCACGCCCGAAATTGGTCTTGGAGCCCTGCTCACGGGCTTCATTGCCTCGTTTATCGTCGGCTGCCTCGCTTGCAAATGGATGCTTGCACTGGTCAAGAAAGGCAAGCTCGTGTGGTTCGCCCTCTATTGTCTCATTGTCGGTGCAATATGCATCGCCAAAGGCCACGGACTGTTCTGATGAACTTTATCGACGGAGAAATACTATATATCGACAAGCCCCTCGGCTGGACCTCGTTTGATGCCGTCAAGCGCGTGCGCGGCGCCCTGCTGCGCCGCTTGAAGGTCAAGAAATTCAAGGTCGGCCACGCCGGCACCCTCGACCCCCTCGCTACAGGCGTGATGCTACTCTGCACGGGCCGCGCCACCAAGCGCATCGACGAGCTGCAGGCCGGGGTCAAGGAATATATCGCCACACTGCGCCTCGGTGCCACCACGCCTTCGTTCGACCTCGAAACGCAGGTCGATGCCACCTATCCCACCGCGCACATCACACGCGAACTTATCGAGACTACGCTCAATCAGTTTATAGGCCGTATCGAGCAGGTACCACCGGCCTTCTCGGCCTGCAAAATCGACGGCGTACGCGCCTACGACCTCGCCCGCAGCGGGCAGGACGTCGACTTGAAACCCAAAATCCTCGTCATCGACGAAATCGAACTTCTCGGCTACGACAAAGATAGCGAGGAACTGCAAATCCGCGTGGTATGTAGCAAAGGCACCTACATCCGCGCCCTCGCACGCGACATCGGCGCGGCCCTCGGCAGCGGAGCACACCTCACGGCCCTGCGGCGCACGCGCGTAGGCGACGTGACCATCGACAAATGCCTTTCGGTAGAGCAAGCCGCCGAGCTTATCAAGACCGTAGAAATCGAAATGCCCGACACCTCGGCTACAAAAAATTAACCTCAAGAATATTCAAGCGCTCCTCACCCCACACTTTCGACCGCTAATATGAAACTATCGCAATTTAAATTCAATCTCCCCGACGAGCTGATTGCCAGCCATCCGCTGGCCGAGCGCGACCAGGCTCGTCTGATGGTCGTAAACCGCCGCACCGGCGAAATATCACATCATATCTTCAAGGACATTCTCGAGTACTTCAACGACGGCGATGTGATGGTATTCAACGACACGCAGGTCTTCCCGGCCCTGCTCTATGGCAACAAGGAAAAGACCGGTGCGCGTATCGAAGTGTTCCTCCTACGCGAACTCAACGCCGAAAACAAGTTCTGGGACGTACTGGTAGAACCGGCACGTAAAATCCGTATCGGCAACAAGCTCTATTTCGGCGACGACGACTCGATGGTTGCCGAGGTTATCGACAACACCACCTCGCGAGGACGCACACTGCGCTTCCTCTACGACGGACCGCACGACGAGTTCAAGAAAGCCCTCTACTCGCTCGGCATGACACCCCTGCCGCCCTACATCAAACGTGAGCCTGAACCATGCGACATCGAGGACTATCAGTGCATCTTCGCCGCCAAGGAGGGCGCCGTCGTAGCTCCCGCCGCCGGTCTCCACTTCTCGCGCAGCCTCATCACACGCCTCAAAATCAAGGGTGTGAAAGAAGCCTTCGTGACCATACACAGCGGACTCGGCGCTTTCCGCGAAATCGACGTCGAAGACCTCACCAAGCACCGCATGGACTCTGAGCAGATGGACGCCAGTCAGGAACTGGTCGACACCGTAAACGCCGCCAAGGATGCCGGACACCAGGTATGCGCCGTCGGAACCTCGGTGCTACGCGCCATCGCCACTGCCGACAGCATGGGCGGACACATGAAGACATATACCGGCTGGACGAACAAGTTTATCTTCCCACCCTACGACTTCTCGGTAGCATCGAGCCTCGTCACAAACTTCCACATGCCCTACTCGACAATGCTTATGATGGTCGCAGCTTTCGGCGGCTACGAGCTTGTAATGAAAGCCTACAACGAGGCCGTAAAAGAAGGCTACCGCTTCGGATGCTACGGCGACGCGATGTTAATCCTTTGATAATCAATGATACTCAAAGTAGGAATAATACAGCAGGCTTGTAGCGAGGACAAGGCCGACAACCGCGCCCGCATCGCTGCCAAGGCCTCCCGACTCGCCGCTGACGGCGCACAGCTCGTGGTGCTACAGGAGCTGCACGACACTCATTACTTCTGCCAGCACGAAAACATAGAACTTTGCGCCCTTGCCGAGCCTATACCCGGCGAGGCCACCGACTTCTACTCAAAGGTAGCCCGCGACAACGGCATAGTGCTCGTCACAAGCCTATTCGAGCGTCGCGCCCCAGGCCTCTACCACAATACGGCCGTGGTATTCGAGACAGACGGAAGCATCGCCGGCAAATACCGCAAGATGCACATACCCGACGACCCGGCATATTACGAGAAATTCTATTTCACACCCGGCGACCTCGGCTTCAACCCCATACACACGTCGCTGGGCAAGCTCGGCGTGCTCGTCTGCTGGGACCAATGGTACCCCGAGGCAGCAAGGATGATGGCCCTCGCCGGTGCCGAAATACTGATTTACCCCACAGCTATAGGCTGGGAAAGCAGCGACGAGGACGGCGAGAAAGCCCGTCAGCACGACGCATGGGTAACAATACAGCGCGGACACGCCATTGCAAACGGACTGCCCGTGGTAGCCGTAAACCGTGTGGGATTTGAGAAAGACCCTACCGGCCTTACTGCCGGCATACAGTTCTGGGGCACGAGCTTTGTGGCCGGCCCTCAGGGCGAGTTCCTATTCAAAGCCGACGACAGTGAAACGACAGCGATAGTCGACGTAGACCTCACGCGCAGCGAACACGTGCGTCGCTGGTGGCCTTTCTTACGCGACCGACGCATCGACGCTTACGACGAGCTGTCACTCCGCTACCGCGACTGACCCTTCTTCTTCGCTAACTTCTTCGGCGGCATCTTCCTCTTTGGTGAAGATGTCGTCTTTGTTTAGCGGCCTACGCTCTTCGAACCACTTGAACTTAGGCAGGTAATAGAGGCTCTTTCGCGCCACGAAGAGCGGCGTGGCCGTGCCCGTGGTCTCGGGCCACATCTTGATTGACTCGGTGGCGCGCCCCTTGAAAAACGCGGTCAGGAAGCTGCTCTGCGCGTTGACGATTTTGTTGATGGTCGAGTCATTTTCCTCGGGGTACATTATAATCTCCACATTGCCGTTTATGTCGAGACGCCGCAATTCGCCGGCAACAAAATCAGCCACCATCTCCTTGCCGCTCAACTGCTGGAAATGAGGTCCCTCGATTCGCTGCGCGGCAAAAGCCTGGTCGGGCAGCACGGCGCGCTCGATGGTGCTGTCGTTGAGCAGCATCTCGATTACGTTGCCGAAAATCTGGCGGTCTTCGCTCCACACCACCGGGTCGACAAACATGCGCAGCGTAGAGTCGCGCTCGGTAAAGCGCAACGAGTCGCACACGCCCTGCAGGTCGGCGCGATAGAAACGCACGCCGGGGTGCACGACGGCCACATGCGTGGTGTCGACACGTATGCCCTCGGCAATGCCCCTCACCGAGTCGGCGGCGACACGCACAGTGTCGTAGAGGGCCGCCGTGCGAATAAAGCGCCCGTGCAGATAAAGGGTGTCGGGGCCATTGTAATGCTTAATCATGGCGCGCCCCGTGACAAAGGCCGTATCGGCAAGCTCGTTATAGAAACCATAGTTGCCGAGCACCTGCGCATCGTGCACGCTGTCGGTCAGCACCATGCCGCCCCATGCCTCGCCATAGCCTGCCGTGCGGTCATAAAATATGGTATCCGCCGTCAGCGTGTGGTGCTGGGCCGTCACGATTGTCGAGCGGTCATAGAGCGTGGTACGGTTGCTGTCGGTGTCATAGATACCGAGGGTGGTATAGATTGTTCCGCGCTTGTTGATAACCTCGCTCGGCGAAAATAGCTGCGCTATGTACGTGGCCGTGTTATAGTATAGAGTATCAGAATAGATATCGAGGGTATCGGTCTGGTTGCGCGAATTGAGGTGTACGTTGGTATAAAAATTCGCCTCCTTCGTCGAGGGCACATATTCGCCATAGAGCGAGGTAAGCGTGTTCGAAGGGTCGGTAAGCTTTCCACCGACCTCGTAATAGCCAAGGTCGATGGCGAGGTCGTAGATAAATATGTCGGTCTCGAGCTTTACATCACGATTAATCAGCCTCACCTTCTTGCCCGGGTCGGCATAGAGGGTGGCGATTTCCGACATGCCGTCATAATCAAGCTCGTCGGCGTAGACAAAGAGGGTGTCGCCCTGCTCCATGCTCACATTGCCAAACGCCTGCAGCGACTCCGAGCCTTCGAAGAAATGCGCGCTGTCGCACTTCATGGTCATCGGCCCCTTGGTAAAAACCACGTCGCCGACAACGGTAAGGAAGGAGTCGAATGTCTCTTTACGCAACACCTCGGCACGTTCGAGGAACACGCGGTTGCCCGTCGAGCGGTCGGCGGCTGGTATCTGGGGCCGGATTGGCGGCACGGGACGGTCGTGCGGGGCCAGCGCAAGAAGCGCCGGAAGCGCAAGCAATAGAAAAGCTATAAAAAATGACCTACGGCTCATTTTCTTGACATACTCATAGGCGGCACAGCCTTTGTGCCGCCACCTCGCACGGTCTTAGTTTTTAATCCAGCCCTTGTGACGGAAATCACAACCGCGCCAGCCGTCTTCAATCCGCACGTAGGTATCCTTGATTTTCTTTTCGAGCCACTCATCTACAATCTCCTGGCTGCGCGCGTTTTCGTACATGTCCTTGATTGTCTGGTAATCGTCGGCCAGGTTTGCCTGGTGGGCGTCGAGGCGCGATGTGAGGCGCACGATGGCTATAACCTCGCGGTCACTCTTGGGGTTGCGCATGATAAAGGGCTTCGATATTTCGCCGGGCTGCAGCGACGACACGGCTATAGCGACTTCCTGCGGCAGCTGCGACATTTCGAAGCGCGTAGTACCCGTTTCAGCATTGACCATCACGCCGTTGCTCATGCGCGTGTCCTTATCTTGCGAAACGAGTTTTACGGCTTCCTCGAATGTCAGCATCTTCTTGTCGACAATGTCTGTACGCACCGAGTCGAGGCGCGCCATTGCTTCGTCCTTGTCTTTTTGCGACACCTTTGGGCGAAGCAGTATGTGGCGCGTGTTAATGCGGTCGCCGCGCTTTTCAATCAGCTGTATGATGTGGAAGCCGTATTCGGTCTCTACAATCTTCGACACCTTCTTGGGGTCGTTGAGGTTGAAGGCTACGGCGGCATATTCGGGCACAAGCTGTCCACGGCCCATAAAGCCGATTTCGCCGCCACGCACAGCCTCGGGAGCCTCGGAATAAAGGATTGCGAGGGTTGAGAACTCGCTCTCGCCCCTGTTTACGCGGTCGGCATAGTCGCGCAGACGGGCCTTGACGTCGTCGATTTCCTGACGGGGGATGGCCGGGTTGAGGGTCAGTAGCTGCACCTCGACCTGCGAAGGGATAAAGGGCACGCTGTCCTTGGGCAAGGCATCGAAATAGCGGCGCACATCGCCCGGCGTGACTTTGAGATTTTTCGTCAGGCCCGAGCGCACCTGCTGCACACGGGCACGGTTGCGCATGTTGGTAGCATAATACTCTCGTATATCAGGGAAGGGTTTACGGAAATACTGCTCTACTTTCTCGCGGCTGCCAAGGTTGCTGATGAGGAAGTTCATCTGCGCATCGACCTGCATCTGCACCATCGATTCCTGCACCTCCACGGTGTCGATGTCGGCCTGATGGAGAAATAGTCGTTCTATGGCAATCTGCTCGGGGATAATGCAGTACGGGTCGCCGGGGAGCGCGGTGCGGTCGTTCTGCAAATCCATATAGGTCTGCTCGATTTCTGATTTATATATTGGCTCGTCACCTATCATCCAGGCGACTTCGTCGATGACGTTGTCGCCGGTGGCGGCGAAAAGTCCGGCTGCAGCGAAAAGAGTCAGGCCGCTAAGTAGGGTTTTCTTGTTCATTGGTAAGCACTTCAATTAGATGCAAGTGCAAAGTTAAGCCATTTTTGCGACTTTCTGATACTCTTTAATAATTTTTATCTAAAAAGCTCACGGCTCTTTCATTTAAGATTGTCTTGCCTCTCGGGAAATGTTGTTATTTTATAGCGGGCATCCGGGCGTCTTTGCCCCCGGCTTTATGTTTCCCAATTTTTAGCTCTGATTTTTCAAGAAGGTGGATGATGGTTGCTTAGATTTCTGATTATCAATAAAATAAGTGGCATAAAAATTTGGCCAAATGGCAGGTTTTTCGTAACTTTATAGGTGAAAATCAATTAGTTATGAATAAAACCAAGCCACTTGACCAAGTATGTTCGAATGAGGGAAACACCCTCGAGCAGCCCTCAAAATTACAAAATAAATCCGAATCCGGGTGCAGCATCTTCGACAGGCTGATGGATTTTGCCTCGTCAGTCCCCGATTTCCGCAGGACTCACAG